>Ga0268290_100036_pt1 | contig 110590 bp, 92 predicted proteins | sample MetspRMADM_FD_191346 | JGI IMG/M metagenome (GOLD analysis project Ga0268290, IMG submission 191346) | Soil microbial communities from San-Diego area, Southern California, United States - Methylocaldum sp. RMAD-M | ecosystem: Environmental > Terrestrial > Soil > Desert | place: USA: California... | reverse complement strand
TGCCGGCGGTCGAAAACCGGTTCGCGATGCCCTCTACATCGCAGCCCTGCCGGCAATCCGCTTCGATCCCGGCATCAGAGCTTTCTTCGAAAAGCTGAAATCGAAAGGAAAACCCGGCAAAGTCGCGTCGTCGCCGTCATGCGAAAGATGATCATCATCCTCAACGCAAGAATGCGGGAACACCACGCTAACGCGATTGACACCTAACACCGTTGCTTTTTATTTGACCGCTTGTTTGGCCAGGGCCGCGCGCTTGGTGTCGACGCCGATCAGGGCATGCACCACATCCGCCGTCAGGTCGTCATAGGTGCTGATCACGTGATCCGGATTGAGGGTTTGGACAGGCACGTCTGAATAGCCGAAATCGACCGCTATCGAGGAAACGCCCGCATTCTGTGCGGCCATGATGTCGTTGATGCTGTCGCCGACCATCACGCTGAGCGCGGGTTCGCCGCCGGCCCGCTCGATCGTGCCGAGGATATGACGGCCGTCCGGCTTACGGACCGAAAACGTATCGCCGCCCGTCATCACCGCGAACCGCCTCGACAAATCCAGACGCTCCATCAGCGGAAACGCAAGCTGCTCGATCTTGTTGGTGCAGATCGCAAGCCGCATCCCGGCATCCGCCAGCCGGTCGAGGCATTCGATGATGCCTGGATAGGGGCGGCTCTTGCCCGGCAGATGGTTCTTGTAGTGGTCGATGAAATAGGCAAACAGCCGGTCGGTTTCCCGCTCGTCGATAGGCGTTTTCCTGAGATCGAAGGCCCGCCGGATCATCACCCGTCCGCCCTGGCCGACAAGATGCGTCAGATCATCGAAGGTGACAGGGGCGAGTCCGGCCCCGGTGATCGTATGATTGAGGCTGTCGATCAGGTCCGGCGCGGTATCGATCAGCGTGCCGTCGAGGTCGAAAATGACGAGTGGAGCGGTCAATGAAACCTCGCAAATGGTGTCGGGACATTGCCCGCCTTAAGGAATGCGGTTGCGAAAAGCAAATATGCGAGATTCGCGCCCGCCTTAAAAGCCGGTCCAAAACCGGGCAGGGGGACTTTCGCTTGCGGGAGGAGGCGTGTAAACAGCCTCTCGGCGAAAACAGCGGGGAGCTTGTGGCGGATGGACGCCCGGGAAATGAAGGTCAAGGCGGCCGAGGCTGCACTGGCGTATGTCGAAGACGGCATGAGGCTCGGCATCGGTACTGGTTCGACAGCCGAGGAATTCGTGAGGCTGCTGGCCGAAAAGGTCCATGAGGGATTAAAGGTCGAAGGCGTTCCGACTTCCGAACGGACGGCCAGGCTTTGCGTCGAGCTGGGGATCCCGCTGAAATCGCTCGACGAGCTTCCCGAACTCGATCTGACCATCGACGGGGCCGACGAGGTCGATGAAAACCTGACCCTCATCAAGGGTGGCGGCGGAGCATTGCTGCGCGAGAAGATCGTCGCGGCAGCATCGGGCCGCATGATCGTCATTGCCGACGAGAGCAAGCTCGTCGAGGCACTCGGCGCCTTTCCTCTGCCGATCGAGGTCAATCCCTTCGGCGAGGCTGCGACCCGTATCGCGATCGAAAAAGTGGCGGCAAAGCTTGGCCTCAGCGGCGAGCTGAAGCTCCGCAAATCGGGCGACGATACCTTCATGACGGATGGTGGCCACCATATTTTCGACGCATCTTTTGGCCGCATTCCTGATGCAGAGGCTCTCTCGAGAGAGCTGAATTCCATTCCCGGTGTCGTGGAACACGGGCTGTTCATCCATATGGCGTCCTTTGCGATCATTGCCGGTCCGGCAGGAGCGCGGACGCTTAAGGCGAAGTAAACTAGGAGCAACCAACTTATGATCAGATTCGCGGTTCTCGGCCGTGCCGCCGCATTGGCGGTTCTCTTCTCCGGCGCCCTTACGGTATCCGCCCGCGCGCAAGAAGTGTCGGAGGCCCAGCTCGCCGCTGCACGGGAGGCGATCGCTTCGCTGAACGTCACGGATCGTTACGACAATATCCTGCCGAACCTCGCTGAGCGGCTGAAGGCGCAGTATATTCAGGCCTCTCCGAACTTCCAGGAACAGATTGGCAGCGTTGTCGACGAACAGGCGCTGGCGCTGGCGCCGCGTCGCGCCGATCTTGAAAAGGAAGCCGCGACCATCTACGCCAAGAGCTTCTCGATCGACGAACTGAAGGCGATCGCGGCCTTCTTCAACACCGAAGGCGGCAAGAAGCTTCTCACGGCCCAGCCGCTTGTGTCCCGCGAAATGGCCAAGGCCGCCGAAATCTGGGCAAACGGCATTTCGCGAGACCTGACCAACCAGAGCACCGAAAAGCTGCGCGGTATCATCGACGCGACGCCAATCCAGGCGCCGGTTGTTGAACCTGTGCAGCCCGAAGCACAGGCAGCCGCACCGGTACCGGCAAAGCCTGCGGCTCCCGCCAAACCGGCTGCTCCGGCTGCCGCACCGGCCAAGCCCGCCGCTCCGACTGCTGCCCCGGCAAAGCCTGCTCCGGCACCCGCCGCCAAGCCGGCTCCGGCACCCGCTCCGAAGCCCTGAGGCTTCTCGCCGGTTGATAATTTTGTCGAAGCCCGGAGCGATCCGGGCTTTTGCTTTTCAGAGCGGGAACTTATATGGGAGCCGTCCCGCCGCCTGCCTCAAGGAGATTGCCGATGACCGCCTATGACTATGATCTGTTTGTAATCGGCGGCGGATCAGGCGGGGTCAGGGCAGGGCGCATCGCCGCCTCGCTCGGCAAGCGCGTCGCTATCGCCGAGGAATACCGCTTCGGCGGCACCTGCGTTATACGCGGTTGCGTGCCCAAAAAGCTTTTCGTCTACGCCTCGCAATATCATGAGCATTTTGAGGATGCGGCCGGATACGGCTGGCAGGTCGGAGAAAGCACCTTCGACTGGAAAAAACTCATCGCTGCCAAGGATAAGGAAATCGCGCGCCTCGAGGGTCTCTATCGTCGCGGGCTGGAAAACAACGGCGCCGAGATTCTCGAAACTCGCGCCGAACTGGTCGATGCCCATACCGTCCGGCTGGTAAAGACCGGCAGGACCGTGACGGCTGAAAAGATCGTCATTGCAACCGGCGGAGCGCCCAATCCGCACGTCGCCTTGCCCGGACACGAGCTCTGCATTTCCTCGAACGAGGCCTTCGATCTGCCAGAGCTCCCACGCTCGATCCTGATTGCGGGCGGCGGTTATATCGCCGTCGAATTCGCCAACATCTTCCACGGTCTCGGCGTCGACACCACGCTCATCTACCGGGGCAAGGAGATCCTGTCGCGGTTCGACCAGGACATGCGCCAGGGCCTGCACAAGGCGATGGTCGAAAAGGGCATCCGCATCGTTCTGACGGACGTCATCGAGGAGGTGACGAAGGCGCCGGCCGGCGGCCTCTTGGCACGGACGCTCTGCGGCGAAACCATAGCTGTTGACACTGTGATGCTGGCGCTTGGCCGGGATCCGAACACCACCGGCCTCGGGCTCGATGCGGCAGGGGTCGAGATGGATGAACGCGGCGCAATCGTCGTCGATGAATATTCCCGCACGAGCGTTCCGAATATCTATGCGCTTGGCGATGTCACCGACAGGGTACAGCTGACGCCGGTGGCGATCCACGAAGCCATGTGCTTCATCGAGACCGCTTACAAGGACAATCCGACGACCCCAGACCATGATCTGATCGCGACCGCCGTCTTCTCGCAGCCGGAAATCGGCACGGTCGGCCTGTCGGAAGAGGCAGCGGCGAAGCGTTACCCGGAACTGGAAGTCTATCGCGCCGAGTTCCGGCCGATGAAGGCGACGCTTTCCGGGCGGGCAGAGAAGATGATCATGAAGCTCATCGTCGATGCGGCAAGCCGCAAGGTCGTCGGCGCGCATGTGCTCGGCCACGACGCAGGCGAAATGGCGCAGCTTCTTGGTATCTCCCTGAAGGCGGGCGTGACCAAGGACGATTTCGATCGTACAATGGCCGTGCATCCAACGGCATCCGAAGAGCTCGTCACGATGTACAACCCGAGCTACCGGGTCAAAAACGGCGAGCGTATCTAGAGCGGTTCCGGCAAAAGTGCGAAGCGGTTTTCCGTCCGGAAGTGCGTCAAAACGACAAGATAGAGCATGTCGGTGGCGCGCAGAAAGACGGAGATGCTCTAGGGCCGAGGGCGGCTATGCAAACCCTCTATTAAGGTTTATAAGCCGCCCCTATTTTAACGGGCGGTCGCCCGGCCTTCGGTGCCGGGCCGTAACAGGTGAGTGAGATGGCACAGAATTGGACCCCGAACAGTTGGCGGCAGAAACCGATCCAGCAGGTCCCCGATTATCCGGACGCGGCCGCGCTGGCGGCGACGGAAGCTCAGCTCGCGACCTTTCCGCCGCTCGTTTTTGCCGGTGAAGCCCGCCGCCTGAAGAAGCAGCTCGCAAACGTCGCGGAAGGCAACGCCTTCCTCCTGCAGGGCGGCGATTGCGCCGAAAGCTTCGCCGAACACGGCGCCGACAATATCCGCGACTTCTTCCGCTCCTTCCTGCAGATGGCCGTCGTGCTGACTTTCGGCGCGCAATTGCCTGTCGTGAAGGTTGGCCGCATCGCCGGACAGTTCGCCAAGCCACGTTCGTCGAACATCGAAAAGCAGGGCGATGTCGAACTGCCGTCCTACCGCGGCGACATCATCAACGGCATCGAGTTCACGAAGGACGCACGCACGCCGAACCCGGAGCGCCAGCTCGACGCCTACCGTCAGTCGGCCGCGACGCTGAACCTCCTGCGCGCTTTCGCGATGGGCGGATACGCAAACCTGGAAAACGTCCACAAATGGATGCTGGGCTTCGTAAAGGACAGCCCGCAGGGCGAGCGCTACCGCAAGCTCGCCGATCGCATCAGCGAAACCATGGACTTCATGCAGGCGATCGGGATTTCTTCGGAGAACAATCCGAGCCTGCGCGAAACCGACTTCTTCACCAGCCATGAAGCGTTGCTGCTTGGTTATGAAGAAGCACTCACCCGCGTCGATTCGACCTCCGGCGACTGGTACGCCACATCCGGTCACATGATCTGGATCGGCGACCGCACCCGCCAGCTCGATCACGCGCATGTGGAATATTTCCGCGGCATCAAGAACCCCATCGGCCTCAAATGCGGCCCGTCGCTGCAGCCCGACAACCTGATCGAACTGATCGATGCCCTCAATCCGACCAACGAGGCCGGTCGCCTGACGCTCATCTGCCGGTTCGGCTACGACAAGGTCGCCGACAGCCTGCCGAAGCTCATCCGCGCGGTCGAGCGGGAAGGCAGAAAAGTCGTCTGGTCCTGCGATCCGATGCACGGCAACACGATCACCTTGAACAACTACAAGACGCGGCCCTTCGAGCGCGTCCTGTCGGAAGTCGAGAGCTTCTTCCAGATCCATCGTGCCGAAGGCACCCATCCGGGCGGCATCCATGTCGAGATGACCGGCAAGGACGTGACCGAATGCACCGGCGGTGCCCGGGCCGTCACGGCTGAGGATCTGCACGACCGCTATCACACCCACTGCGATCCGCGCCTCAACGCCGACCAGGCGCTCGAACTCGCCTTCCTGCTCGCCGAGCGGATGAAGAGCGGCCGCGACGAGAAGCGCATGGTCGTGAACGGCTGACATCATCATTGCTTTTGCACAGTCCGGGAGGTCTTATCGACGTCTTGGACTGCTATCCGAATCGGACCGGCGCATGCCGCGCCGGTTGACCTTGCGCCTCTCCCTATCGCGCCTTCTCCGTTTCTTTGCTATTGAGCCATCCGGAACAAAACGGGAGGGTGACGATGGCGCAGAAGATAGGCAAGACGCTTCAGGATTTCTGTCGCCCGGACCGGATGGCGCTCGTCGTCTACGACATGCAGGTCGGTATCCTGCACCAGCTCAAGGATGGGACGGCCATCACGGCCAAGGTGAAGACGGTTTTGGACGCGGCGCGTGCGGCCGGCTTCCCGGTCATCTTTTTTCGCCATTTGTCGATGCCGAAGCCGCTGATGGGACATTTCCAGATGCGTCAGGCGATGGCCTGGCAGCGGACCGAGGATCCGGATGCCGTGCATCCGTGGTTCCTGCGCGATTCGCCGGGCTTTGAGATCACCCCGGAACTGGAACCGACCGCCGACGAGGCGGTTCTCGACAAGATCACCTTTTCCGCCTTCGAAGGCACGCCGCTGGCGATCATCCTGCGCGATCTCGGCCTGACCTCTTTTGCAATCTGCGGCGTCGCGACCGAAATCGGCATCGACCCGACCGTCCGTCACGGATGCGATCTGGGGCTTGTCCCGATCGTCATCCGCGATGCCTGCGGAGCAGGTCATGCGGAAGCGGCTGAGCGCGCCATGGAAAATATTGCGTTTATGGGTGATTCGATCCTGGCCGATACGGCACAGATTGTGGCTGCCATGCGGCAATAAGGCAACACTGGCTGTGGATTTGGCCCATCCTGCAGTGGCCGAAGTATTGACTGTCACAGTTTCGCATACCACAAACACCTTAACGCCATATTTCGGCTAAACTTCTGGCGGCATGCGCTTTTATGTGCACCACCGAAACCAAATCGGGGCGGGCGTAAAGACATTGGTTACCATAATCGTTCATTCTCACCGGCAGTCCTCAGGCATGGACCGGTACACATCTTCTCCGGCTGTGTCCTGCCTCGGTTGTATCGGCGGCGACACGCAAGTGTTCTCCGCCCGTGTGGGTAACGGTTCGGGTAACAAGTGATGGCGCGTACGGTCCAGGCTTCCGCGAATGGCAAACAGGCACGCAAGGCGCCGAAACGCCGCAAGAAATCCCGCTCTCTCCTGACGAATGTCGCAGTCGGCCTCGGGCTGACGATGGTGGCGCTTGTGGGCGCTTCAGTGGCAACCATGGCGACTGCGGTCAAATCCACGGCGGATGTCAAGTTCGAGATTGCCCTCGCCAAGCCGATTGCTCCTGCTGTTGCGCCCGCGGCGCCAGGCGCGCGCGAGATCGATGTTTCCAAATTTTCCCGTCTCTCCGACGGTTCTCCGGCCAGCCCGAAGAGCAGACGTCTCGACGGCGCCGATGTTGCGGCGCTCGAAGCGCGGAAGCCGGATCGCTCCAGCGCCAGGCAGATGCTGGGCGCCTTGCTCGCCAAGGCCAACCGTCACGCCGAGAGCGAACGGCAGTTCGCAGCGCTGGCAAACCGGCGCCCTGGCGCCGAGGCCATCCGCGCGGCGCTGGCACCGGCGATGGAAAGCCTGGTCGTGGTTGCCCCGCGCGGCGACGAGGTCATGCCTGACCTCATCCAGGATGCCGCGCCTGCCACCTCCGTTGCACAACTGAAGGACATGAAGCCGGTCGAGATGGCCGCGCTCGAGGAAACGGCTGTCGAAGACAATGCCGACGCCTTGGAAGAGGCCGCCGTCGAGGCGACCGACGAGCCGGCGCCCGCCGAAGCCCATGCGCTTCCGAAGGCCGGTCCGCTTCCGGTCATCCGCCCGTCGTCTGCCTTCCCGGGCCGGCCGGCCAAGCCGAGCGCGCTGGCTGCGATTGCCGCCGTCGCGCCGCAGAAGCCGGCGCAGCCTGCCGAAGACGACAAGCCGACGGCGCTTGCCTTCGCCAAGCCCGACAATCCCCTGCGCGACACGCCTGCGCGTCCGGGTCCTGCGCCGAAATGGCCGGGTATCGGCACCAAGGTCGCGATCTACGACATCAGCAATGCCGTCGTTCACATGCCGAACGGCACGAAGCTCGAAGCGCATTCCGGCATTGGCAGCATGCGCGACAACCCGAAATTCACGCATGTGAAGATGCGCGGCCCGACCCCTCCGGGCACCTATAAGCTCTCCATGCGCGAAAAGCTCTTCCACGGGGTGGCCGCGATCCGCCTGACATCCGTCGACGGCAGGCATCCGCAGAACCGCACCGGGCTTTTGGCGCACAGCTTTCTGCTGCGTGTGCGCGGCGACTCGCACGGCTGCGTGGCCTTTGCCGACTATGACCGCTTCCTGAAGGCGTTCCAGCGCGGCGAAATCACCCATATGGTGATCGTGCCCAAGTGGGACGGCAAGCGCCCGGGCAGCGGTGGCGGCGGCGACAATTTCATCGCCAAGCTCTTCAGCGGCAGCGACGCCTGATCGGCGTCGCTCATCCGAGAATATCCCGCGCCACCCGTAGGAATACCTTGGCCCCGATCGGGATCAGGTCGTCGGGAAAGTCGTAGTCGGGATTGTGGAGCGCCGGATGGCGCTCGCCGGCGCCGAGAAAGAACATCGCCGATTTCGACACGCCCGCGAACCGGCCGAAATCCTCCGAAGCCCGGAAGGCTTCTCCCGGCTCGTGCGATACGCCCTCCGCCTCCATCGCGACCCTCAGCAATGCGGCAGCCTCCGGGTGGTTCTCGCAATGGCTGAAAATGTCGTGGTATTCGAAACCGTATTCCAGGCCTCCTTCCGCGGCAGCTTGGCCGACCAGCGCCTCGGCGGCATCCACCAGGGCCTGCATCTTGCCGTCCGTCATCGTCCTGAGCGTCACCCAGATCTCCGCGTGACCCGGCGCGATGCCGAAGGCGGGCTCGCCGACTGACGCATGCGTCACTGTCGCGAGCACCAGATCTTCGGTTGCGATCCTTCCGCCGCTCAAGCCCGTCAGCGCCGGCATCAGCTTCGCCACCGCCGGCACCGGTGAGATGCCCGTCTCCGGTGCGGAGGCATGCGCCGTCCGACCTGACAGCGTGATCTTCAGGCCGCGCGAGGCGCAGTTCACCACCCCGTCCTTCAGCCAGGCGTGGCCGAGCGGCAGGCCCGGCATGTTATGGAGCGAAAAGCTGTAGTCCGGCGAAAGCTCGGCAAACCGCTCGTCGGCAAGCACAGCCGCAGCACCTGCGCCGGTCTCCTCCGCCGGCTGGAAGAGCAGGATGACCCGCCCTCGCGCCGGTCGCTGCCGGCCGAAATGGCGCCCGAGCGCCGCCAGCGTCGCCATATGCCCGTCATGGCCGCACATATGGCCCTTGCCAGGCAATCGCGAGCGATGCGCGGGCTTGCCCGTCTCCTCGATCGGTAGCGCGTCGAGCTCGGCGCGGAAGAGCGCCGTCAGCCCGGGCGCACCGCTGTCGTAGATGACAGCCACGCCCGTGCCGCCAAGGCCGGAGACTACCCGGTCCGGGCTGGTCCCTGCGAGAAAAGCCTGCACTTCGGCAGCCGTCGCGATCTCCTGGCCGGACACCTCCGGCATCGCATGCAGCCTCTGCCGCCAGGCGGTAAGCTCGATCAGGTCGTGATTGGTGAGATACATGCTGCCTCCTCGGTGCCGTGCTGAAACAGAGGTAGCCGGGCGGAGGCAAAGCCGCAAGCGGGGGGAACAAGGAGGCGCTTCAGCGATTTTCATCGCAAAGTTTAGGAGGCAGCGATGCACATCATTCTCGGCGGAACGGGCCGGGCAGGTTCGGCGACTGCAAAAGCTCTTCTTGCGCGCGGCGAAGCGGTCACGGTCGTTGCTCGCCATGCCGACAAGGCGGAAAAGTTGCGGCAGCGCGGCGCCGAAGTGGCGGTCGCGGACGTTCACGACACCAAAGCTCTCCAGAGGATTTTCGCTCAGGGCAGGCGGCTCTACATCCTCAACCCGTCGGCCTCGCCGAAGACCGATACCGATGCCGGGGAAAAGAAGACGATCGCTTCGATCCTCGCGGCGATCGAAGGCTCCGGCCTCGAAAAGATCGTCGGCCATTCCACCTACGGCGCCCGCAAGGGCGAACATATCGGCGATCTCGGCACGCTCTATGAGTTGGAGGAGGGCCTGAAGCGCCAGCCGATCCCCTCAAGCATCCTGCGCGCCGCCTATTACATGACCAACTGGGAGATGAGCCTCGAAACGGCGAAGACAGACGGCGTGCTCAACTCGTTCTTCCCGAAGGATTTCCGCCTGCCGATGGTTGCGCCCAAGGATCTGGGAGAGGCCGCCGCCGACCTGATGACCGAGCTGGCCGGCGAAACCCGGCTGCTCCATGTCGAAGGCCCCGAGCGCTACACCCCAGCCGATGTCGCGGCCGCCTTTGCAGAATGGCTCGAACGCCCCGTCAAGGTCGTCACCACGCCGCGCGACAAATGGGAAGAAACCTTCCGCTCCCTCGGCTTCTCCGCCCCAGCCGCCAAATCCTACACCGGCATGACGGCCCTCGCGATGGACACCCCCGTGCCGCCGATCAGCGAGGTGAGGAGGGGGCGGGTAGGATTAAGGGAGTGGGCGGATTCAGAATTTAAGTGCACCGAATAGGCAATTTTCGCAGTGTCTCAGCTGCAAATTATGGTTGCAATTCCTCCGCTCTGCGGTATGTTCCCTCTATGTTCCGGAGGGGTGATGGCACAAGTTCCATTCGCGCACAAACATACTGAAGTTAAGCTAAAGTCTGTCTTTGACTATGCAAATTTCTACACGAGAGCTTTGCGGGAGAAGCCGAATCCAACCGATCCTTATCGGCTACACTATCTTGATGCATTTGCGGGAACTGGCGAAATCCCAGTAGCAGCCACTGACATGCCGCTACTCTCTGAAATGATTGATGCCTCAGAGATTATGGTGGGGTCTGCTCGTCGTGCCTTATCAGTGCAGATACCTTTTTCAAGATATGTTTTCGCCGACGCGAAGAAGAAGAATACCCGGGAATTGTCGAAACTGCTGAATGAGTTTCCGCATCTGCGGGAGCGAATTGAGATAACTCACTCCGACGCTAACGCCGTTGTGCAGGATTTTTGTGCGAACCTTACAAGCAAAGATAGAGCGCTTGTCTTCTTGGACCCCTTTGGCAATCAAGTTAAGTGGCAGACGCTGGAAGTGATTGCCAGGACGGGAAAAATAGATCTCTGGTATTTGTTTCCGGCTTGGCTCGGAGTTGCAAGGCAGGTCAAAAGCAATGGGCTGGTGCTTAGCGATGCAGAGGCCTCGATTGACCAAATGTTCGGACCCTTCAACTGGAGAAGTGAAGTGGTAGCGGCGGTGCCGCCAGCGCAATCCGATATGTTTGGCCCGGATTCCCCTGACCTCCAGAAGATTGCTACAGCCGATGGCATCACGCGATATATGATCAAATGTATGGGGACGATTTTCGATAAGGGCGTGTCACAGCGCTGGATTCCACTGGGACGGAACGGCAGGCACTATTATTCGCTGCTGTTTGCGTGCGCGAATCGCCGGGAAAGTGCCCGAACGCTGGCGCTAAAGGTGGTGGACCATATAATGACGAGGAAGTGATGGCTGGGCTCTCAGATATTGAATGGACCGATGCGACGTGGAATCCGGTCTCCGGTTGCACCATCATCTCTCCCGGTTGCACCAATTGCTATGCGATGCGGATGGCTGCGAGACTGGAAGCGATGGGACATCCAAGCTACCGCGGCACTACCCGAAAGAGCGGGCGCCGCCAAGTGTGGACGGGCAAGGTGATCCTCAACGACGGCGTCATTGAAGCCCCTGTGTCCTGGCGAAAACCTCGCATGATTTTCGTCAATTCGATGTCAGACCTTTTTCAGGATGCGGTGCCGGAGGATTTTATTGAGCAAGTCTGGGAAACAATGAGCGAAGCTCATTGGCACATATTCCAAATTTTGACGAAGCGACCAGATAACATGGCGCGCGTACTGTCTAGCCGTGGTCTACCGGTGCTTGAGAATGTCTGGCTTGGTACGTCGGTTGAAGGCCGCGACTACATTGACAGGATTGATCACCTAAAGAATACCCCGGCAGCTGTCAGGTTCATTTCATTCGAGCCGCTCATTCGTGCGGTAGGTTCTGTCGATCTTGCGGGAATCGACTGGGCGATTGTTGGCGGGGAATCCGGGCCTGGCGCCCGCCCCATGGATGTGGCTTGGGTGGATGAGATCAAAGCCGCGTGCGACAGTGCCGAGACGGCATTCTTCTTCAAGCAATGGGGCGGGGTCAACAAGAAGAAGACCGGCAGAGAATACCAAGGCCAGACGTGGGACCAGTTGCCTAGGCTGCGGGTGGTAGGATAACCCTCACACCCGCTCCACAAACCCCTCAAGCACCCGCTTCTGCCCGGCCCGGTCGAAATCGATCGTCAGCTTGTTGCCTTCGATGGCCGAGATATTCCCATTCCCGAACTTGATGTGGAAGACGCGGTCGCCGACCGAGAACTGGGACGGCGTGTCGGCCACGGATTTCGCCACCAGTTCGCCTTCGATCGTGCGGCCGCGCGGGCCGCTTTCGCCGTAGCCGATGCGTTCGACCGCATGGCCGGAGCGGGTGCCCCAGTTGTCGCGGGTGGCGTCGGTCTTGTTCGCCTGAGCGCGTTTCCAGCCCGGCGTCGAATAGGAATTGGCGAAGGGATCGGCCTTATCGAAGCGCGACTGGCCGTAGCCGCCGCGCCCGCCGTAGCCGCCGTAATTGCTCTCGGCGACCGCGACGTCAACATGCGCCTGCGGCAGTTCGTCGAGGAAGCGCGACGGCATGGTGGATTGCCAGAGGCCATGGATGCGGCGGTTCGAGACGAACCAGATGTGGCAGCGATGCTTGGCGCGGGTGATGCCCACATAGGCGAGGCGGCGTTCCTCCTCGAGCCCCGAGCGGCCGCCTTCGTCGAGCGCCCGCTGGTGCGGGAAAAGCCCTTCCTCCCAGCCGGGCAGGAAAACCGTGTCGAATTCGAGCCCCTTGGCCGAATGCAGCGTCATGATCGAGACGGCATCCATGTCCTCGTTCTGCTCGGCATCCATGACCAACGAGACGTGTTCGAGGAAACCGCGCATCGACTCGAAGGCTTCCATCGAGCGGACCAGTTCCTTGAGGTTTTCGAGCCGGCCCGGCGCTTCCGCCGACTTGTCGTTCTTCCACATGTCCGTATAGCCGGACTCTTCGAGGATCTGTTCGGCAAGCTCGGTATGCGGCGTGGTTTCGAGGCGCGTCTGCCAGTTCCTGAAACTCTGAACCACGTCGAACAGCGCCTTGCGCGCCTTCGGCTTCAGTTCGTCCGTCTCGATGATCTCGGTGGAGGCGGCAAGCATCGGCACGTCGCGGGCGCGGGCATAGTCGTGCAGGTAGCGCACGGTCGTGTCGCCGAGGCCGCGTTTCGGCGTGTTGACGATCCGCTCGAAGGCCAGATCGTCGGCCGGCTGGCAGACGAGCCGGAAATAGGCCATGGCATCGCGGATTTCGAGCCGTTCGTAGAAGCGCGGGCCGCCGATGACCCGGTAGTTGAGGCCGAGCGTCACGAACCGATCTTCGAACTCGCGCATCTGGAAGGAGGCGCGCACCAGGATCGCCATGTCGTTCAGCGCATGTTTCCTGCCGTCGGAATCGCCGCGCTGAAGCTGTTCGATCTCCTCGCCGACGGCGCGCGCCTCCTCCTCTGAATCCCAGGCCGCATGCACCATCACCTTCTCGTCGTCCGGGTTGACGCGGTCGGTGAAAAGCGTCTTGCCGAGCCGGCCTTCGTTATGGGCGATCAGATGCCCGGCGGCGCCGAGGATATGTTCGGTGGAGCGGTAGTTACGCTCCAGCTTGATCACCCTGGCGCCCGGAAAATCCTTTTCGAAGCGCAGGATGTTGTCCACTTCCGCGCCGCGCCAGCCATAGATCGACTGGTCGTCGTCGCCGACGCAGCAGACGTTCTGCGCCACACCCTTCGGTCGCTGCGCGAGCAGCCTCAGCCACATATATTGCGCCGTATTGGTATCCTGGTATTCGTCCACGAGGATATAACGGAACCGGTTGTGGTAGTCCTTCAGGATATCAGGGTTCTGCCGGAAGAGCGCGATCGGATGCAGCAGGAGATCGCCGAAATCGCAGGCGTTCAGCGTCTTCAGCCGCGCCTGGTAGGCGGCGTAAAGCTCGCGGCCCTTGCCGTTGGCAAAGGCGCGTGCGTCGCCTTCGGGAATGTCGGCGGGCAGCAGGCCCTTGTTCTTCCAGGTGTCGATCATGCCCGCGAACTGGCGGGCCGGCCAGCGCTTGTCGTCCAGCCCCTCGGCCTGGATCAGCTGCTTGATCAGCCGGATCACGTCGTCGGTGTCGAGAATGGTGAAGTCGGAGCGGAGGCCGGCAAGTTCCGCGTGGCGGCGGAGCAGCTTGACGCCGATCGAGTGGAAGGTGCCGAGCCAGGGCATGCCCTCGACCGCGCCGCCGACCAAAACGCCGATCCGCTCCTTCATCTCGCGCGCCGCCTTGTTGGTGAAGGTGACGGCAAGGATCTGGCTGGGGAAGGCACGGCCGGTCGCAAGGATATGGGCGATGCGGGTGGTCAGCACCCGGGTCTTGCCGGTGCCGGCGCCGGCGAGTACCAGAACCGGGCCGTCGATGGTCTCCACCGCCTCGCGCTGTTCGGGATTGAGGCCGGAGAGATAGTCGGGTGCCGCGCGGGACTGGTCGCGGGCTGCCATGGCGCGGGCGGCGATGCCAAGCCCGCCGTTCCCCTGAGGAGCGGGCGCTTTGCGCGGCGCCGGTTCCTCATCGAAGAACGGAATATCGTCGAAACTGTTACTCATGCGGCCAATGTAATGATTCGGACCCGAAAGACCAGAAAATGTTCCTCTTTTATTCCCAGTCTCTGCGAGGGAGAGGGCCAAATTGTGGAGAAGCGGCGGCGGAGGTTTCGATCGGCACCGGATACTGGCAGTCCATGTATGCATCCGATCTAACAAAAGCGTGAAATCCCGTGAGGTTACATTTCCGTAAGGTCGGCATTCTTCCATTGCTTGTGCACACGCAAAAAAGGATACTTGGCGCACGACTTGCATCCCGCCTGCCTTGCCGGAGTATTGAATGCGGATTTGGAAACAACTCCTTCTGTGTCTTTGTGTCATCGTCCTTGCCCTCGGCCTGTGGGTCTTCATGGTTCCGAGCGCGGGAGAGACGCTGACAAGATACGGAGTGCCGGGGCAGGTCGTCGCCGCCATTCGTCCGCAGCCGGCAGGCGGGGCTGCGGCACCGGCGGCCGGCGGTCAACGCACGCAAGCAGCCCAGGGCGGTCAGGGCGGACAAGGTGGCCAGGGCGGCAATCGGGCGACGCTCGTCGCCGTGCAGCCCGTCACCATCGGCACGGTCAACGACCGGCTTTCGGCGATCGGCAGCGGCGAGGCGATCCAGTCGGTCGTCGTGATGCCGCAGGCGACCGGCACGGTCGGTGAGATCAGGGTGACGTCGGGTCAGAAGGTCGTGAAGGGCCAGGTTCTCGCCCGGCTCGATGACGACGAGCAGGTGATCGAGCGCGACAAGGCCCAGGTTGCCTTGCGAAGCGCGCAGGAAAAATCCGCCTCCTACCGCAACCTGCAATCGGTTTCCCGCCTCGATGTGCTGGATGCGCAGATCGCGGAGGAAGCGGCCAAGCTCGCGCTCTCCACGGCCGAGCTCAATCTCAGGCGTCGCGATATCGTCGCACCCATCGACGGCATAACCGGCATTGTGGCGGTGAATATCGGCGACAACGTCACCACCCAGACCAGCGTCGTGACGATCGACGACCGGTCGGCGATCCTCGTCGATTTCTGGGCGCCCGAACGTTTCGCCGTCGCGATAGAGCCCGGCCAGCCGGTCGAGACGACATCGATCGCCCGCCCGGGCCAGGTCTTCACCGGCAAGGTCGAGGCGATCGACAACCGTGTCGATCCGGCAAGCCGCACCATGCGCATTCGCGCCCGGGTCGAAAATCCGGGCGATGTGCTGCGCGCAGGCATGGCCTTCAGCGTCGGCATGCGCTTTCCGGGTGAAACCTACCCCGCCGTCGATCCGCTCGCCGTCCAGTGGGATGGCGAAGGTTCCTATGTCTGGCAGGTCAAGGACAACAAGTCGGTCAAGACCCGCGTGCGTGTCGTTCAGCGCAATCCCGATACGGTGCTTGTCGAATCAGACCTGAAGGAAGGCGACCGGGTGGTGACGGAAGGACTGCAGCGCGTGAGGGAAGGGGCGCCGGTCCGCGTCCCCGGAGCTCCGGAAACGGCAGAGGTGGCGCGCCAATGAGGATCGAACTTCCAGGCGCTGGCGACGAGAGCGCAGAACACAAAAGCGCGGAAAAGGCCGGCGATTCCTTCACCGCGCTTTTCATCCGCAGGCCGATCCTCGCCGCGGTTCTGAACACGCTCCTGGTAGTTGCGGGCCTTGCCGCGCTCGCAGGCGTCGAAGTGCGCGAACTGCCGGATGTCGATCAGCCGGTTATCACGGTCCGCACCGATTATGACGGCGCCTCGCCGCAGACCATGGACCAGGAGGTCACCCAGGTCATCGAGGGCGCGGTCGCTCGCGTCAGCGGCTTGAAGGCGCTCTCCTCGCAGTCGCAGTTCGGCTCCAGCCGCGTCACCATGGAATTTTCCGATTCTGTCGATCTCTCCGACGCCGCAAACGATGTCCGGGATGCCGTCGGCCGCGTCGTCAACCAGTTGCCCGACGACGCCGACGAGCCGCGCATCGTCAAGGCGGATGCCGATTCCGAGGCGATCATGCGGCTTGCGGTCACCTCGTCGAAGCTGTCGATGGACGACCTCACCCAGCTCGTCAACAACGAAATCGTCGATCGGCTCGCCGCCGTCGAAGGCGTCGCCGACGTGGAACTCTACGGCGACCAGGACAAGGTGTTCCGCGTCGACGTCGATCAGGCGGCGCTGGCCGGCAGGGGCCTGACGGTGGCCGACGTTTCCAAGGCGCTGGACAGCGCCGCACTCGACGTGCCGGCGGGATCGATCGAAAGCACCACTCAGGACATCGTCGTGCGCGCCACCGCAAACCTTACGACGCCGCGGGATTTCGAGAATGTCCTGATCGCGCCGAACGTGCGGATCCGCGACGTGGCGACCGTCTCGCTCGGCCCCGATGACGGCACCACCGTGCTGCGCTCGAACGGGGTGCAGGGCGTCGGCCTCGGCATCATCCGCCAGGCGCAGTCGAACACCCTCAACATTTCCGAAGGCGTCAGGAATGCCGTTGCGGAAATGCAGAAGACGCTGCCGGAAGGCACGCGTATCGCCGTCAGCAGCGACGACGCGACCTTCATCAAGGGCGCTTTGCACGAGGTGGAAATTGCACTGATCCTTTCGGCGGTCGTCGTCGTCGTGGTTATCTTCCTGTTCCTGCAGGATTGGCGGGCGACGCTCATCCCGGCGCTGACCATGCCGGTGGCGCTGATCGGCACGCTTGTCGCGATCTACCTGGTCGGCTTCTCGATCAATATCCTTACGCTGCTCGCCGTGGTGCTGGCGACTGGCCTTGTTGTCGACGATGCCATCGTGGTTCTGGAAAACATCGTCCGGCGACGGGCCGAGGGCATGGGTCCGCGTGCGGCGGCGGTGCTCGGCACCCAGGAGGTTTTCTTCGCGGTCATCGCGACGACTGCAACGCTTGCCGCCGTCTTCATTCCGCTCTCCTTCCTGCCGGGCCAGATCGGCGGCCTGTTCAAGGAATTCGGCTTCGTGCTCGCCTTTTCGGTGGCGCTCTCGTCCGTCACCGCTTTGACGCTCTGCCCGATGCTGGCCTCGCGCATGCTGACGAAGCCGATCAAGGAGCATCACGGACTTCTCGGCTCGTTCGGCAATGCGTTTGCCGGTCTCTATGCCCGGGCGCTAAGGGCCTGCCTCAATGCGCCGCTTGTCGTCATCGTCTTTTCGGTCATCTTCGCGGTTGCGGCCTACAATGTCTTCGGTCTCGTCAAGAGCGAGCTGACGCCGCGCGAGGATCGCGCCTCCGTCATGCTGCGGGTGACGGCGCCGCAAGGCGTCAGCCTGGACTTCACCCGCGACCAGATGCAGCGGATCGAGGAAAATCTGCAGCCGCTCCGCCAATCCGGCGAAATCACCAATATCTTCTCGATTTCCGGCTTCGGCAGCAGCACCAACAGCGGCTTCATGGTGCTGACGCTGGCGCCTTGGGATGAGCGGACGCGGAGCCAGGACGAGATTGCCTCCGACATCAACGCAGCGGCGCAACGCGTTCCGGCGCTGCGTGGTTTCGCCATGCAATCGAACAGCCTGAAGATCCGCGGCGCCGGCAACGGATTGCAGATGGCGCTTGTCGGCAATGACTACAATGTCCTGACCTCCACCGCCCAGAAGCTCGTGTCGCAGATGGAGCAGAGCCGGCTGTTCGATACGCCGCGTCTCACCAATGAGCCGACCCAGGCACAGCTGTCGGTCTCGATCGACCGCGAGCGGGCTTCCGATCTCGGCATCGATATCACCGGCCTGTCGACTGCCATGCAGGCGCTGCTCGAGGGACGCTCGGTGGTGGATGTCTTCGTCGGAGGCGACGCTCTTCCGGTCAAGCTGACCTCGACCACCCGGCCTGTCGACGATCCGACGGATCTCGAGAACATCTTCCTGAAGGCTGGCGACGGAAAGATCGTCCCGATGTCGACCATTGCGACGTTGAAGGAAGGGGCGGTCGCACCGCAGCTCAACCGCGAGCAGCAGCTCGCCTCCGTCTCCATCTCCTCCAACCTCGCCAATGGGGTGGCGCTTGGGGATGCCGTGAAGGAGGTGACGGCGCTTGCCCAGCCGCTGCTGCCGGCCGGCGTGCGGCTTATGCCGATGGCCGAGGCCAAGACGCTCGGCGAAAACTCCAACGCGATGCTGCTGACCTTCGGCTTTGCGATTGCGATTATCTTCCTGGTATTGGCCGCCCAGTTCGAAAGCGTACTGTCGTCGATCATCATCATGTCGACGGTGCCGCTTGGCTTGGCTTGCGCGGCGATCGCGCTCGTGCTCACCGGATCGAGCCTTAACGTCTACAGCCAGATCGGCCTTGTCCTGCTGGTAGGCGTCATGGCGAAGAACGGTATCCTGATCGTGGAATTCGCCAACCAGCTTCGCGATCGCGGGGCCGGCGTCCGCGAGGCGATCGAAGAGGCCTGCGCCACACGACTGCGTCCGGTGATGATGACGATGATCGCAACGATTATCGGCGGCGTTCCGCTGGTGCTGGCTCAGGGTGCCGGCGCCGAAGCACGAATTGCGCTCGGCTGGGTCATCGTTGGCGGCCTCGGTCTCGCCACCGCCGTCACGCTGTTCATCACCCCTGTCGCCTATCTCCTGATCGCCCGCTTTGCCAAACCTCATATCCAGGAGGAACAGCGGTTCCACCAGGAACTGGCGCATGCTGTCCGGCACAAGGAAGAAATGGCCAACGAGGACCAGAAGGACAAGGAACGCCCGCTGCTCGCCGCCGAGTAGAGAGGGCACGGGGCCGCGACATCTGCCCACCTGGGTCTCCGGCTGGTGACAGGCTGGGGAAGTTGCGCCCCTCCGCCTCGCCAAAAATCAATCGGTTAGGAGAAATTCCGGAGGCGTTTATCCCCGCCTTCTCACCTCATGCCTACAATTTCCCCGTCCCGCATCGGATACACCGGAAGGCGTTCCGGCGAGGCGGGGCCGGTGCGGATGGTGGGGGTAAGACGCAAAGCCTCATCATCCGGGTCCGCGGAAAATGGTCTCCCTCCGGCGACACGGGGAGAGGTGAAGGCACACGGACCGAGCCTTCGTCTCTTGATGCCCGAAAGAGCGCGCCGGGCGTGCCTGTGCGGCACACATGGTGGCCCGAAGGATGGTTTCGCCGGACTGTTTGAAGTCCGTCCGCCCTCGTCCTCGGACTTGATCCGAGGATCACCGAGGATCCGGAAAGTCCGGCGGCGGCCCACAGCAACCCTTGCCGGTGGTCCTCGGGTTAAACCCGAGGATCCGGACGGGTGCTGCGGGTCAAACGAACACCATCCGGAAAGGCCGTTGCAGAGGGACCGGAGTCGCGGATAAAAACCGCCGAACGGGGCGCTGAGAGGTGCCGCCTAAACTAAAACTTACGAGGCAGCTCCCAGCGCCCCGTCCGAACGAAAAATCCGAGCATCACCAAGGGAGGAGTCTGTCTCCGCAGACCATCTCCCGATGCTATTCTTCTGGACAAAGCAGGACCCGTCGCCTAACCAATCTCTGAAATCGGTGGGAGTTGAGCATGGCGGTCAAGGACGTGAAGGCGGGCCTTCGCAACGAGGAAGGTATCAAGACTGTCCTCGGCATCCTGAAACAGTCCCTCGGCGAGCGTTTCCAGACCGGGCAGTCCTTTCGGGAGCAGCACGCGCACACGACCACCTATCTTCCGGCGCAGTTGCCGGACGGCGTCGTCTTTGCGGAAACCGCAGAGGATGTGAGGGCGGTCGTAAAAGCCTGCGCGGCGCATCGGGTACCGATCATCCCGTTCGGCATCGGCTCTTCCCTGGAAGGCCAGGTCAATGCGCCGTCCGGCGGAATTTCAATTGATTTCAGTCGCATGAACAAGGTTCTTCGGGTTAGCTCGGCCGACCTTGACGTTACGGTAGAGCCGGGCATCACGCGCGAAGAACTGAACCGGGAGCTCCGCGACACGGGCCTGTTCTTTCCGATCGATCCCGGCGCCAATGCCACGATCGGCGGTATGACGGCGACACGGGCTTCCGGCACGAATGCGGTCCGCTACGGCACCATGAAGGACAATGTCCTTTCGCTCACGGTCGTCACCGCCGATGGCGAAGAGATCCGCACGGCACAGCGCGCCAGGAAATCCTCCGCAGGCTACGATCTGACGCGGCTTTTCGTCGGCTCGGAAGGAACGCTCGGCGTCATCACCTCCGTCACCTTGCGCCTGCAGGGCATCCCGGAAAAGGTGGGCGGCGGGGTCTGCGCCTTTCCAAGCGTAAAAGCCGCCTGCGACGCGGTCATCATGACCATCCAGATGGGCATTCCCGTTGCCCGCATCGAGCTGCTCGACGACGTGCAGATGCGCGCCTGCAATGCCTATTCCAAACTCTCCTATCCGGAAAAGCCGACGCTCTTCCTCGAATTCCACGGCACGGAAGAAACCGTCGCCCTGCAATCGGAACAGTTCTCGGAGATTGCGGCCGAGTGCGGCGGCGACGAGTTCCGCTGGACCGCCAATGCCGAGGAGCGCGCAAAACTCTGGAACGCCCGGCACAATGCCTATTGGGCGAGCCGGGCTCTGGCGCCGGAACTCGATGGTCTGTCGACCGATGTCTGCGTGCCGATCTCGAGGCTTGCCGAATGTGTTGCCGAAACCCAGGCGGACATTGCCGAACAGGGCTTGCTCGCGCCGATCGTCGGCCATGCCGGGGATGGCAATTTCCATGTGCTGGTGCTCTTCGACGGCAAGCAACAGGCTTCCGTCGAAAAGGTGGAGGCCTTCATCGAGCGTCTCAACCGGAGGGCGCTCGCCATGGATGGAACCTGCACCGGCGAACACGGCATCGGCCAGGGCAAGATGGCTTTCCTGGAGGAGGAATTGGGAAGTGCCGTGGGCCTGATGCGCTCCATCAAGAAGAGCCTCGACCCCGACAATATCTTCAATCCCGGCAAGATCTTCCGGAATGGCGAATGAGACGCTCCCTGAAGCTTGACTTGCTTAAGCACCCGATGGAACTACACTTCTAGTCGAGATCACGGAGATACCTGTTGCTCGGTCGCATCCTTTTGGCATTCGGCGGATTGGTGGTGGTGGCGCTGTTCACGGCACTGCTGGCGCCGTTCTTTGTCGACTGGTCCAGCTTCCGCGTCGGTTTCGAGGAGCAGGCGAGCCGCATCCTCGGGAAGAAGGTTTCCGTCCACGGCGCAGTCGATGCGCGGATATTGCCGTTTCCCTCCGTCACCCTTCACGACGTGCGGGTGGGTGCGGATACGGACGGCCAGCCGCTGGTGCAGGTGGCGCGGTTTTCCATGGACATGGAGTTGGCGCCGTTTCTCTCCGGCGAGGCCAGGATCTTCGACATGCGCATCGAAGAACCCAAGGCCCGCATCCGCCTTCTGCAGGACGGTACGCTCGACTGGATGCGCGGCAGCCGCGCCGCTATTCCCGCACGAACCGTCGTGATCGAAGACATCCACGTGACGGGCGGCGAGATCGATCTGATCGATGAACAGTCCGGCCGCTCGCGGCAGATAACCGATCTCTCAGCCGATCTTTCCGCAGCCTCGCTGAATGGCCCCTGGCGGGGCGAGGGCAATGCAGCGCTGGATGGTTACGAGGCGCGGTTCAACCTCTCCAGCGGCACCGCGGATGCCGCGGCCAAGCGGATGCCGCTGCGCCTGCGTTTGTGGCCGGACGCACAGCCGGTCGAGATCAATCTCGACGGCGAACTGACGCTCGCGGACAATAGACCGGCCTATAACGGCAATTTCACCCTCGATGTCCTGCAGGAGGAAGACGAGACCGAACCTGTGACCGCACCGCCGCCTGGGCCTCGGGTGAAGGGCGGCTTCGAGCTTACCAATGATCGCATCCGTATCCCGCAATACCGGCTGGAGGTCGGCGTCCTCGACAATCCTTACGTCGTCACCGGCGAGGCGACGCTCGACACCGGCCAGAAGCCGGAATTCCTGCTGACGGCCGATGGCCAGCAGATCGATGTCAACCGGCTCGGTGAGGGCGTCCGGGCAAAGACCGGCCGCGACCCGGCGGCCTCGGCGCAACGCCGCATCAACAATTTCATCCGCATGGCCGCATCGATCCCGATCCCGCAGGTGCCGGGGCGGGCCAGTCTCAGGCTGCCGGCGATCGTGGCAAACGACACCACCATCCGCGATATCAAGCTCGATATCCGCCCGGCGGGACGGGGCTGGACGGTCGACAATGTCGTGGCGACCTTGCCGGGCCGCACGCATCTCGAAGCGAAGGGCAATCTTCTTCTGCGCGACCGGATTTCCTTTGTCGGGAACATGCTCGTCGCCTCCAACCAGCCGTCCGGGCTTGCGGACTGGCTGTCGGGCAATGTCGCACCGGAGATCCGCCAGCTCCGTTCGACGGGTTTTTCAGCGGCGGTCAATCTGACGCCGGAGCTGCAGCGCTTCGATAATCTCGAACTGGCGATCGGTCCGGCAACGCTCAAGGGTCGGCTGGAGCGTCAGTCGCCCAATGACCAGACGCCGAACCTTTCCGTCAGCCTTGCCGGCAACGAGATCGATATCGATGCCATGCGTGCGCTTGCCTCGCTGGTGACCGGTGAGGATGCGGGACGGGACGTCCTGGATCACAAGGTTGCCGCGACACTCAAGGCGGACCGATTCACCGCCTTCGGCGTCGCCGCAAACAATGTCGACACCGCCTTTACGGTGGCGGGCGGAGCGCTGTCGCTGGAGCGGCTGACGGTCGGCAATCTCGAAGGTGCGACGATCTCGGCCAAGGGCCGGGTGGAAGGCTCCCTGCTCTCCTATTCCGGCAACGGCACCTTGAATTTCCATTCCGCCGATCCCGCGGCATTCCTTGCCATGCTGCGCGACCGGCTGCCGCCGCATCCGGTTTTGCAACGGCTTTCCCGGAACTCCACGTGGTTCGCCAATACGAGTTTGGTTGCTAATCTGAGCGTGGGCGGCGAGACGGGCGGCGTGGGCGTGAGCGTCAGCGGGACATCGAACGGCAGCGCGCTTGTGGGAGCCCTGACGCTTTCGGGTCTCTTCGACCTTACCGGCGATACGGCGCTGACGCTCAATGCATCTCTCGAGAATGCTGAACCGATGGTGCTTTTCGGGCAGGCGGGGCTGGAACCTCTGCCTTTCGATGGTGATGGTCCGGGGCGGCTTTCACTCGACCTCAGGCAAGGTCCCGAGGGACTTGCGAAAGCGGATCTCGCCTTCGAGACCGGCAAGACCTCTTTGTACCTGAACGGTGACGTGGACATCCGCGATCAGAGTTTCGGCGAAGGCCGCGGCCATGTGACGTTGAAGAGCGTCGATCTGGAACCCTATCTGCTGATGAACGGCATCGGCCTGCCGCAGTTCGGGACCGGTTTGCCGCTCACCCTGGATACGGATATCAGCATGACGCCCGGCGCCGTCGAAGTCGCGGCTATCAGAGGCGATGTGGACGGCAATTCGGTGAGCGGCGGCATCACGATGGACCGCAAGGCGCCGGGAATGCCCGCAACCGGTACGCTCCAGGTCGATACCCTCGATCTTGCGTGGTTGGGAGAGGCAATCTTCGGCCCGCTCGGCAATCCGCAGACCGGGGGACTTTCGTCAAAACCTTTTGCGCAGCCTATCTTCGGCAACCTGGATATCGCTCTCGATGTGAAGGCTGGCGCATTCCGCACCGATGCCTTGGGTGACGTTGCGGATTTTTCCGGCCGGATCACCCATCGCAGCGGCGGCATCGTCGTCGAGAACGCGGCAGGCGCCTGGCAGGGGGGCAGGCTTGCGGGTCGCCTGATGATGTCCACCGGAGACGGCATGGGACTTTTGCAGGCCCGGGCGTCGGCGGAGAATGCCGATCTTGGGCCGCTCGTCTGGGCAGTCGAGGAAAAGCCGGTCGCAACAGGAAAGTTGGACTTCGATCTTTCTGCGGAATCGACCGGCAGAAGCTTCGCCGAATTGCTCGGTGGCGTGAGCGGTTCGGCCGAATTGAGGCTCCGCGATCTGACCGTTGCCGGTCTCAATCCCGACGCGATGAAGCCCTTGATGGCGCAGGTGGACAAGCTCGGCGGCGAGGTGACGGAGGAGAAGGTTCGGCCCATCGTCACTGGTCTTGTGCATCAGGGAAATGCCAGGATCGGCAGTCTCACCATTCCGATGACGATTACGGCGGGAGAGGCGAGAGCGCAGAACGTTGTTGCGGCCGTAGGCACAACGAAGCTCGCCGGCGAGGGCCGCTTCGATCTTCTGGAGGACGCCCTGTCGGCGGACCTCGCCATCACCTACGATGCCGGCGAGGAGGCGCTCGCCGGCGGCGATCCGACCGTTCGGCTCGACTATTCCGGCCGGCTGACGCGGCCGACCAAACGGATCGACATCACCGCGATCGGCAACTTCCTGTCCCAGCGTGCGTTTGAGCAGGAGCGGCGGCGCGTCGAGACGCTGCAGGCGAGCGTTCTCGAAAAGCAGCGGCTTCGCCGGGAAGTAGCCCTCTATAATTTCCAGGCGGCAGAACGGCAGGTGGCACGCGAAAAGGCGGCGGCCGAGGAGCGGGCGCGCCAGCAGGCCGCCGAAGAGGAGCGTCAGCGACAGGCGACCGAAGCCGCGGCCCGCGCCGCCGAGGAAGAGCGGCAGCGGCAGATCGACCGGACGCCGTTCATCGTCTCGCCCACCGAAGACATGCTTCGGGAGAGCCTCCCCGCAATACCGCCGTCCGATTTGCCGGGCCTGCCCGGCGTTCAACAATAGCCGGTGGGAGCGCTGCTAACGTCGCGGCGCCTTCAGCCACTTCAAAACGTGCAGCCGCAAGGCCGAGGAGAGGTTGCTTTCGGGTGAGCGCTGGTCGTCGATCTCGGCGATGAGGCCGGCGAGGCTGATGCCCCGCTGCGCAGCGATCGCCTTCAATTCCAGCCAGAATTCGTCTTCAAGAGAAAAGCTGGTGCGATGACCGTGAAGCGTCGCGGAATGTTTTCGGATCACGAAGCTCTCCGGGATGGACGGTACGAGGTTCGCCTATACAGACTGCGACGTTTATAAGGTCAAGCGCATGGGGCGGGTGTTGGTTAGCGGGAGGTTAACGGTCCGGAGGACTTTCGTCGCCGTGTGACGGCTTGTCCAGCCGGCCCTGATCAAGGGTCTTCTCGGCCTTCTCATTCCGCGCATTGGTGAGTGATTTTTCCGCCTTGGTGCGGCCGAATGTGAGGCGGTTCTGCTCCGCTTCCTTCTCTTTTTCGAGCCTCGCCTTGTCCTTGCGGAACTGGCGCAGGTTGACGATGTCGGCGCTCATGGGCAGCGCCTCCCCGCTATTGCTTCTTGCGGAATGAATCGAGCGAAACGACGGAACCGGGCTTCTTTTCCTCGTCCGTCTTCGGCTTGGCCGAGGCTTCCCCGTCGGCTGGTTTCGAAACGGCCTCGACCGGGATCGCGGTGATCTCTGCGGAGGTCTCGTCGTCTTCGTCGGCGAGCGGCACCTCGAATTCCAGTTCGAAATTCACCGAGGGGTCGTAAAAGCCGCGGATGGCATTGAAAGGCACGACGAGACGTTCTGGCGTATCGGAAAAGGAAAGGCCGACTTCGAACTGCGTATCCGAGACCTTGAGATCCCAGAACTGGTGCTGGATCACAATGGTCATCTGTTCGGGATATTTCGACTTCAGATGCTGCGAAATCCGCACCCCCGGCGCACCGGTCAGGAAGGTGATGAAGAAGTGATGATCACCCGGCAGCCGGCTGGTTGCCGCAACCTCTGACAAAACCTTGCGGATGACGCCGCGCAAGGCGTCCTGCGCCAGAATGTCGTAACGGATGTGATCCTGCCCCATACGGTCCTGTCTTTCCATTTATCTCGTCTGTTAGTCAGACGTGTTATGCCATGTCGGCTCGGCACGGGGAAGTCCCGTCCAAGTTTTCCGAGTCAGAGTTCATAATATTCGACTGAGGCGTGAAGGTGAAGGCTTCTGTTGCCAGGTGCCTTCGGACCCCGCCTTAAAGTGCTACCTCCAAGGACTTAGTTCGGATTTCCCGCACCGCCATTAGGCAGCGAGAGCATAACCCTTAGCGTTGTTGTCGTTTGCAACTACACTTTTTGACCCGATAACGGTGGTATCATGCCGAGCAAAAGTTCGATCTTTACACCCTTGTCGATCCTATTTCGCCCCCATCAAAAGCCGGTCCGCAGCGATTTCCCATGCGACCGACCGGTTTTTGGTGGAGGCGCCGGGTACCGCCCCCGGGTCCAATAGGTTTATTACACCGACCGTTTATTGCCATAGCCGGACCGAAGTCCGGCAACCGTGATATAGGCGTTTCCACCCCCGGTGAAAAGGGGTGACAAGCGTGAAGGCTCCTATAAATCGTCCATCGGTCACTTTTGCCGCTGGTCAACAGGGATATGGGCAGGCGGGCAGGATCGGCGCAATCCGCCGGTTTCTTCGTGCAAATAACAACCCGCCGTCGCAGTATCTGACAATCGCTGTCCCGCCAGTCCAATCGATGCTAAACTACTGAAGTATCGTGCCTTGGGAGGGGCCGATGGGCCGTCTCTGCTTATCTGTGGCAGCATTCGTCATCGTGGCCTCGGGTCTGGAAGCCCAGGAACGTCAGCCGTTTCACATTGCGCAGTTCTCCGACAGCCGGACCGTGAGCCTCACGATCACGTCGGCGGCGATATCGGAAGATATCGAATATGATTACGACGTCGCAATCGGGTTGACCGAGCACAAGACCGGCGGCGAACCCATCTTTGTCGACAACGGCACCCACCTCATGCGCATCCGGTGTCAGGCGCCACGAACGGTATTGATCGGCGCTACGGTTTACAGGCTGCATGACCCACCTGTGATGGGCGACTGGAAAGAGGACCTGTGGAAGGCCTTGTGCCTTCAACCCGTCTCTTGAGGGGAGGCCCCGCTTCCGGGGAAGCGGGGCGTCGTTGTCACTTCACCTGGGTGACGGTCAGCTTGCCGTTGACGCGTTCCGCCACGAACTGGATGTTCGCGCCTTGCTTAAGCTTTGCCAGCAATGCGTCGTCGGAGACGTTGAAGACCATGGTCATGGCGGGCATTTCGAGGCTCTTCAACTCCTCGTGGATGAGCGTGACCTTCTTGGCCTTGGCATCGACCTTCTTGACCGTCCCCTTGGTGAATTCCTGGGCGAACGCGGCAGACACCGAGGTCAGGGCGAGCGCTGTAACGAGAGCAAGTTTGAAAACGGTTTTCATGGATTAATCCTTCCTTCTTACTTCTTGGCGACGGTGACGTCGCCGTGCATTCCGGCGTCGTAGTGGCCGGGAACGAGGCAGGCGATCTTGAAGACGCCGTCGTTCGTGAATTTCCAGACGATCTCGCCGGACTTGCCGGGAGCAAGCCGCACCGCATTCGGGTCGTCATGTTCCATGTCCGGGAATTTCTCCATGACTGCCTTGTGCTCCATCACCTTGTCTTCCTGGTCGAGGACGAATTCATGATCGAGTTCGCCTTCGTTCTTGATGGTGAAGCGGATGGTCTGGCCCTTGCGGACTTTGAAGTCGTTCGGGGTGAAGATCATCTTGCCGTCCGGCGTCTCCTTCATGCTGACGCGGATGGTCTGGCTGACCTTCGATTTGTCGCCCGGTTCGCCAACGGCCATTTCGCCATGACCGCCAGCATGACTGCCGGATGCCAGAACGGGCGTCGCAAGGGTGGCCAGCAACAGGCCGAGAATTGCAGTTTTCATGATCAGGTCCTTTATTTGTTTCGAAAGTTGGCAATCAGCCGTGATCGGGGTGTCCCGGCATGATCGAAGTCTTTGCGTCTTTTGCCTTTGGCGCGTCGGGAAGACTTCCCGTCCACTCCCAGGCCTGTGTGCCGGGCGGGTTCTCGTACCAGCCCGGATCGGTGTAATCGCCCGCCGAGATACCCTCGCGAACCTTCACCACGGAAAACATGCCGCCCATCTCGATGGGGCCGTGCGGACCCCATCCGGTCATCATCGGAACGGTGTTTTCCGGTATTTCCATCGACATTTCGCCCATATCCGCCATGCCGGCGGTGCCCATCGGCATATATTCGGGACGGAACTGCCTGATCTTCTTGGCGACCTCCTTCTTGTCGACGCCGATAAAGGTGGGAATGTCGTGACCCATCGCGTTCATCGTATGGTGCGACTTGTGGCAATGGATCGCCCAGTCGCCGACATGTTTTGCGTCGAACTCGTAAGCCCGCATCGCCCCGACGGGAATATCGATGCTGACCTCCGGCCAGCGCGCCTCGGGCCGGACCCAGCCGCCGTCAGTGCAGGTCACTTCGAAGTCGTAGCCATGCATGTGGATCGGGTGGTTGGTCATGGTCAGATTTCCGACGCGGACGCGGACCTTGTCGTTCCTGGAAACGACCAGCGGATCGATGCCTGGAAAGACGCGGCTGTTCCAGGTCCAGAGGTTGAAGTCGGTCATCTCCATGACGCGTGGCACATAGGTGCCGGGATCGATGTCATAGGCGCTCAGCAGGAAGACGAAGTCGCGGTCGACAGGCATGAACTTCGGGTCCTTCGGATGAACGACGAAGAAACCCATCATGCCCATTGCCATCTGGACCATCTCGTCCGAGTGGGGGTGGTACATGAAGGTGCCGGACTTCACGAGGTCGAACTCGTAGACGAAGGTCTTGCCGACGGGAATGTGAGGCTGCGACAGGCCGCCGACGCCATCCATGCCCGACGGCAGGATCATCCCGTGCCAATGAACGGTCGTGTGCTCCGGCAGCTTGTTGGTAACGAAGATGCGGACCCGGTCGCCTTCGACCGCCTCGATGGTCGGCCCCGGCGACTGGCCGTTATAGCCCCAGAGGTAGGCGGTCATACCTTCCGCCATCTCGCGTTCGACCGGTTCGGCGACCAGATGGAATTCCTTGACGCCGTTGTTCATGCGGAAGGGCAGGGTCCACCCGTTCAGGGTGACGACCGGATTATAGTCCGGTCCGACGGACGGACGCACCGGCGTCTGGGTTGCGGCGGTGTCCATGACGGCCGCTTCCGGCAGGCCCATGTTGGAGGTCTGGCCCCAGGCCTGGGAGGAGACGAGCGCGGCACCGGCGGCACCTGCTCCAAGCAGTTGTCTTCTACTGAACATTCTCGTTTCCTTTCTCAGTGACCGCCACGTGTCGCTTCTTCAGCGGACGCAACCTCGGTTTGCGCCGAGGCCGAACCTGTGCTGCCGCCGTAGATGACGGGGGCGAGGTTCGCTTCGGCGAGCCAGAAGTCACGCTTGGCGTTGACGGCGAGGATGGTGGAGTCGATCTTCTCGCGCGTGTCGGCGATCAGTTCGAATGTGCTGGTGATCATGCCGTTGTAGGTGAGGAGCGATTGTTCCTCGATGGCATTGCGCAACGGCAGCACGTTGTTCCGGTAGTGGCGCGCGATATCGTAGTTCGACTTGTATGCAAGGTAGGCCGAGCGGGCTTCCGAGCGGACGTTGACCGCGAGCTCGGCCAGCCGGTTGGCGGCCCGCATATAGGCGAGTTCGCCCTTTCGCAGCCGCGCCTGGCCGGAGTCGAAGATCGGGATCGTGAACTCCAGCGAAGCGGTCTTCGAGACGTCCGACAGGATCCTGCCGTCTTCGCGCTCGCGTTCCTTTTCGTAAGTGCCCGCAAGCTCGATGTCGGTGACGATACGGGTTACGTCCTCCAGCTTGTAGGACTGCGCGGTTGCCTGAAGCTCCAGGCGCGCCACCTGCAAGTCCATCCGCTTGTGGATGGCTTCCGCTTCAATATCGTCACGCTTGATCAACGCCTTCGGCAGGGAGGGCAGGCGATTCGGGATCTGAAAATCGATGGCGGTCCCCGACAGGCCCATCAGCCGGATCAGTTCCTCCTTGGCAAGCTTTGCTTCCAGCCGCGCCTTGGCCGTCTCGCCGGTCAGCTCGGCATAAAAGACGTGCTCCCGGGCTTGATCGGCCTTCGTCAGCGATCCGGCTTCGCCGATTTTCTTGGCGAGTTCGGATGAGGCGTCGGCCGCAGCTTTCGCCTGGTTGAGATAGGCGACATTCTCCCAGGCGGCGACGGCGTTGACCCAGGCGCGGCGGGTTTCTGCAGCAAGCGAGATCGTCGCGAGCGCGGCATTGAGTTGGGCCTGCCGGAAGCGGGTGTCGGCAAGCCTGATGTTTTTGTCGTAGGTGGCAAGCGCCAGTATGTTGGCGGCGATCGCCCCTTCCAGCACGCGATAGGCTTCGAGGCCGGGCGTGCCGATGCCCGAAAGGCCGACGGAGAAGGTCGGAAAGACCGACAGTTGCGTCTGCCATGCGTCGGCTGCGCTGTCGCCGAGATCGGCATAAGCCGCCTGCAGGCCCTTGTTGTTGAGGAGCGCCACCTGGACGGCGGTCTCCACGTCGATGGTCTTCTTCGCCATCAGCGTTTTCACGCGCTCCCGAACCGCTTGCGCCTGCTGCTGGTTTTGCACCCAGACAGTCTGTTTGCCGGTCGCTTCGCTGCTCTTCAGAGAAGCGTTGGTGAACCCGGCATCGCTGGCCGCGTAGTCGGTCGTCACACAGCCCGCCGTAACCAGCGGAAACACGATGGAGGAGATCAGCCTGATCGTCCGAGGCATCATTATGCGCCTCCCTTCGGAGCTTGCGCATCATTGAGACCACGCCAGGGTTTAGGGTCGACAGGCAGGCGATGGATGTAGGCGCCAACCGGATTTTGATAACGTACAGGCCTGATATCCGTTGCGGAATCAGGATGATCCGTGGAGGCGACGACCTCTGGAAGGGTGGCTGCGCATCCGCTGACGAACAGCGGCATTGCGACCACCAGAAACAGGTGCTTCATAATGAAATTCCGAGAATGAATGCATGATCGCGCTGTCGACCGATAAGGCTCGCAGCACGGCTATACCCGCCCGTGCGGGTGCGCGTTCTCAGATGTTGGGCGGACGATGCAGGCTCGGCGGCTGGCCCCGGGGGTCCGTGTCGTTGATGAACTCGCGAATGGAAACCACGCGCGGATGGCTCAACGAAGAGCCGGAGCATGTGATGGCCGCAATGCCGCAATAATCCTTGCAGCAGGAGTTCTTGGACTTCTCCGGGCTGCTGTGGTCGTGCTGGTTGCCGTGGTGATCGGTATCGGCCATCGCGACGTGGTCGTCGCCATGGTGAGAGGAATAGACCTCTTCGATCTGCGCGATCTGGGCGGAGCTTTCCGGATGCATCGCGGCGCTGACGGCAGAAAAGCTGTAGCCAGCCAGTGACAAGATCATCACCAGTCGGAACATCAGTGCCATCGCTTTAGATGTGATTCGATACATCCCGCTCATATCTGTGAGGATCGCCAGAGCCTTGATGCTTGTCAACCGCCGCCTTCTCCAACCACCATTTCACGTCGTTTGTGTGGCACGGCAACACAGTCAAAGGCGGGATAGGAGGGTCGGGCAAAGCATCGGCGGGCAATGCTTCGCATTGGTTGCGCACTGCTGAGACTTTTCGCGTCTCGCGCCGCAATCCTCCCCACGGCCCATCGTGGTGATGAAGACCGGCCCTCGAAACAGACGACGGCGTGGGAAAGCGGCCGGGTTTTCAGCAGCGGTTCAGAAACCCGATATAGTTTTTCCCGTTCTTCTCGAAATACTTGACCGTATAGCCGATCTGGTTCTTGCCCCAGCGGACTTCGCAACGGGGCCCCCACCGGGTATCGCGGCAGCCGTAGACGGTGAAACATTCGCCCGCCTCGGTGTGGGTCACGACCGGGCTGCTCATATCTTCCTGCCTGCGGACATTGAGCGGACCGATCGAGCGGACGAGACGGCGTTCCCGCGGCGGCGGAATGTCGGCGGGATCGGCGCAACGGCCGGTATCTTCGCGCAGATAGCAGTCCGCGCGATCGTTTCCGTCCCGGCCGGGCCGCCAGCGATCATCGTCGCGCCTGCCGCCGAAACGCTGGCCGCTCGTCGGTCTCATGGTGACAATGCTGCCGTCGCTCAGACGTCCGACGAGGTTGCCGCGGGACGGTCCGAAGCTGCCGATCTCCCTGCCGCCGGCGTCGAGCAGCGTGACGCCTTCTCGGCTCGGCGTCCATCCGTTCAGGAAGCCCAAAGGGCCCAGGCACATGATGCTGCGGGCGGAGAGCTTGCCTGCGAAACTCGTGCTTTTGAGTTCGACGTTGCATTTGCCGGCCGCGCTGCCTGTTTCCACCTCCCACGAACCGACGAAGGCCGAAGGATGGTCCTGCGGAAAAGCTGGCCCCGCGATCACGAAAGAGGCGATGACGGCAAGGGCGTGGCGGAAACGCATGTCGAGGCTCCGGGCTGAGGAATGGTCTTTTTCTGCCCGATTCGCGATTGGCTGAACAGGACTCAACAGGCCGATAACCTACAGGGAGGCAAGCGATGGAGCGCGCTCCTCCTCGTCGATTTGTGAAGTTCGTGAGGCACGTTTTCGTTCGGGCAACGCCCAAGGGAAGCGCTTGACCGCACTTCCTTGCGAAGCGGAGCGGCAATCGGCTGCCGCGATCGACATTGACGGGCAGGCGGTGCCATGCTTCATCATCGGACTGGTTACGTCGTTTCGACTATGCCTCGTCGCAGCAGGCAGGCGATGTCGACAGACGCGGCGGGCCGGACGGGATTTGAGGAGGCGGCATCATGGGCAAGCGGATCGTATTCACCGGGGGCAGCGGCAAGGCCGGGCGGCATGCGGTGCCTTATCTGGTCGGCGAAGGACACGAGGTCTTCAACCTGGATCTCGTGCCGCTGGATTGCCCGGGCGTCAATACCCTTATCACCGACCTGACGGACAGCGGTGAGACCTTCAACGCGCTTTCCATGCATTTCGGGTTCGAAGGGCTTCAGACCGGGAAGGGGCCGGCGCCGGTCGATGCGGTGGTGCACTTCGCGGCGGTTCCCAGAATCTTGATGCGGCCGGACAATACGACATTCGCGGCCAACACGATATCGACCTACAATGTCATCGAAGCGGCGATGAAACTCGGCATCCGCAAAGTGATCATCGCCTCCAGTGAAACGACCTACGGCGTCTGCTTTGCCGAGGGAGACAAGGATTATCGCTCCTTTCCGCTGACGGAAGATTATGACGTCGACCCGATGGACAGCTATGGTCTTTCCAAGGTCGTCAACGAGAAGACGGCACGCGCCTTTTCCATGCGCTACGGCGCGGATATCTATGCGCTGAGGATCGGCAACGTGATCTCGCCGGAAGACTATGCCCGCTTTCCCGCCTTCCTTGCGGATCCGCCGTCCCGCAAACGCAATGCGTGGAGCTATATCGACGCCCGCGATCTCGGCCAGATCGTCCATCTCTGCGTCGAAAAGGACGGCCTCGGCTTCCAGGTCTTCAACACCGTCAACGACACGATCACCGCCTGGGAGCCGACGCGGCCATTCCTTGAGCGATGGGCCGCCAATACGCCGATCACGCGCGAGCTGGACGAATTCGAAGCTCCGATCAGCAACCGCAAGATCCGCGAGGTTCTGAACTTCTCCGAGAAGCACAACTGGCGCAATTACGTGCCCAGGTGAACCATATTAGGCCTCTGGTGAAATGCCGGGGAAAGCGGTGCAACGAGATTGGCCGCGGCTTGCCGTGCTAGTATGTAGATCTCTGGCTAAAGAATCGGCGGTTCTCACCGGCCCTCGCGCGAACGGACGCATGGCGGTGGATCATCGCGAAAGGACATCGCCTTGACGTTGAGACACCCGGAATACCAGTATCTCGATGTACTGACCCACCTACTCGAAAAGGGGGACAAGCGGATCGACCGCACGGGTGTCGGCACGCTCTCCATGTTCGGCGCGATGATGCGTTTCGACCTGTCGGACGGAACGTTTCCCGTCTATTCGACAAAAAAGGTGTTCTGGAAGACCGCGGTGAAGGAGATGTTGTGGTTCCTGACGGGACAGACCAACATCCAGTCGCTTCTGAAGGAAAACGTGCGCATCTGGACCGACTGGCCGCTCGCCGCATATCGCAAGGCAACGGGCTCCGAGATTTCGCAGAAGGATTTTGAGGACAAAATTCTGGCCGACGACGCTTTTGCTGAAGAATGGGGCGATCTCGGCCCTGTCTACGGCAAGCAGTGGCGTCGCTGGAAGGGCGCAGACGGCAAGGAATACGACCAGATCTCGGGAGTGATTGAAACGCTTCGAAAGAATCCGTCAAGCCGCCGGATGCTGTTCCATGCCTGGAATGTCCCAGAGCTGGACCAGATGGCATTGCCGCCTTGCCACATGACGTATCAGTTCTACGTTTCCGGCATGGGCGAGGGGCGCCCAAAGGTTTCGCTTCTCGTTCTTCAGAGATCGAGCGACATGGGACTTGGAAACCCGTTCAACGTCTGCCAGCAGGCGGCCCTGCTCGCCATGGTCGCGCAGCAGGTGGATATGGTGCCTGGCGAACTGGTCTGGGTCGGTGGCGACGTTCACCTCTATCTCGATCATATCGACATGGCGAACACCTTGCTTGAGAGAGAGCCGAGGCCGTTTCCGAAGCTTAGCCTGCTGCGGCGGCCGGATAGCATCGATGGATACCGCATCGAGGACTTTGAGGTGACGGGATACGATCCGCACCCCGCCATCGAGGCGCCGGTCGCGGTCTGAGACCCCAGATGCGGACGCAGGCAGGTGTGGTTACTTCAGCGAACGGCGGAAGCCGCGCAGCGAAAACGTAAACAGGATCGTTGCAATCCCCGCAAGCCAGATGAGCTGCGGCCAAACGACGGATAGGCCGGCGCCGCGATAGAGTATTGCCTGCGCCATCAGGACGAAATGTGTGTTGGGGGCCGCGAGCATGATCGTCTGGATCATTGCCGGCATGCTTTCGCGTGGGGTCGTCGCTCCAGAAAGGATTTGCAGTGGCAGGAGGACGAGCATGATCAGAAGCCCGAACTGCGGCATCGATCCGGCGATCGTCGCAAGCGCGATCCCCATGGCGGTGGTTGCAAGAAGATGCAGCGCCGCTCCCGCCATGAAGAGCGCCAGCGACCCCTCGATCGGAACCTGCAACATGAGCTGTACGATGACGATCAGCGAAAACAACGTGGCGCAGAAGACGACGATGCCCATCGACCAAACCTTTGACAGCATGATCTCGATCGGCGTTACCGGCATGACCAGGAGATGCTCGATCGTGCCGTGTTCGCGCTCGCGGATAAGGGCGGTGCCGGTCAGGATGATCGACAGCATGGTCACGTTGTCGATGATGCTCATCACCGACGCAAACCACCTCTGGTTCAGCTCCGGATTGAAGCGGGACCGAAGCGTGAGCTCCACGTCGGGAGTTTGCTCGACAGTGCTCGCACGCGCAAAATCCGAGACCTCCGTAGTCACGATGCTCTGCACATAGCCGGAGCCGGAAAAGGCCTGGGTCATCCGCGTGGCGTCAACATTGAGCTGGATGACCGGTGCCTTGCCCGCGATGAGGTCGCTCTGGAAATTCGGCGGGATGTCGAGCGCGAAAGTATCGGTGCCGGCATCCATGCGCGCATCCATCTCGCCCGCCGTGATCATGACCGGTTGCTTGAAATAGGGGCTCAGGAAAGAATCCCCGATCCGTCGCGAGAGCGGCGAATTGTCTTCGTCGACGAGGGCGATTGGGGCATTGTTCAGGGTTTCGGGTACCGACTCTGCTTCGGTATAGACGGCGATGGTAAAGGCATAGATGATCAGTCCGATGAGGATCGGATCGCGCACCAGTCCCTGCAGTTCCTTCATCCCGAGATAAAAGATTGTTCCGGGCCGCATGCTTCACCTTGCCTGCTTCTTGAGAAAGACGGTTGCCGCAGCGATGAGCAGAGGGCCTGCGACGACGAGCGGCAGGAAGGCGCTGCCGAGGTTTTCGAACGCCAGTCCCTTTGAAAAAGTGCCGCGCGAGATGATGTTGAAATAGGTGGTCGGGTAGATCTGGCCGATCAGCGCGCCGAGACCCTGGAGCGATGAGACCGGGTCGATCATGCCGGAAAACTGAACCGCCGGAATGATGGTCATCAGCGTTGTTCCGAATATCGCGGCGATCTGGCTCGATATGAAACTGGAAACCAGGAGGCCGAAGGCGGTGGAAAAGGCGACGTAGAGCAGGGCGGCGGCCGCAAATGGCAGCAGGCTGCCGGTAAAGGGTACCTGAAAGACGAGGACGGCGAAGAGCCAGAGCAGGGCGGCATTCGCCAAGCCGAGGACGAGATACGGAATCTGCTTGCCCAAAAGAAATTCGAGCCTGGTGACCGGCATCACGTAGAAATTGACGATCGAGCCGAGTTCCTTTTCCCGAACGACGGACAAGGCCGTGAGCATCGCCGGGATCAACAGCAGCAATAACGGTATGACGGCAGGCACCATGGCAACCAGGCTCTCGATGCCGGGATTGTAGCGAAAGCGGGTTTCGATCGAGAACGACGCAGCCGCCGCGTCACCGTAGGTTTCCCGCATATGCCGGGCAAGCCAGGCCGCATGCATTCCCTGGACATAGCCGCGAATGGTCTCGGCCCGTTGCGGCATCGCCCCGTCGATCCACGCTCCGATCTCCACGTCGTTGCCCCGCGCGACGCGTTCGGCAAAACCTGCCGGTATCTCGATTGCAAGTTTCAGCCTTCCCCCTCGCATGCGCCCGTCGAGATCGGCATAGTCTTGAAGTGGCGGCTCTTCGATGAAGTAGCGGGAACCGGCAATATTGGCGACGTAGTCCCGACTGGCGACCGTATCGTCTCGGTCGAGCACGGCGAAGGTCAGGTTCTGCACATCCATGTTGATGCCGTAACCGACGACGAACATCAGGATCACGCTGCCGATCAGCGCCAGTGTGGCGCGGATCGGATCGCGGCGCAGCTCAAGGGCTTCACGGCGGCTGAAACTCAAGATCCGGCGCAGGTCGAAAAGCCGTCGATGCGGCGGGGCGGCAGGCACCGGCGTGTCGGAGCCTTCCTCCGATTCCGTCGCCACCACGTCGGGTGTCTCCATCGTGGCGTCTTCGAGATAACCGATGAAGGCCTCTTCAAGCGTGGCCGCCTGGCGGTTCTCCTGGATTGCGGCGGGTGTATCGCTCACCAATACCTTGCCGGCATGCATCAGCGAGATGCGATCGCAGCGCTCTGCCTCGTTCATGAAGTGGGTGGAGATGAAAATCGTCACTTTCTCCTTGCGGGAGAGTTCGATCAGCATTGCCCAGAGCTGATCTCTGGCGATCGGATCGACCCCGGACGTCGGTTCGTCCAGGATCAGAACCTCGGGCGAATGGACAAGGGCTACGGCGAGCGACAGCCGCTGCCGGATACCGAGCGGTAGCGCGTCGGGCAGCGTATCCATGACTTCCAGCAGCTGGAACCGTCGCCCCATTTCTTCGATGCGCGTCGGAATTGTCTCGGGCGGGAGCCGGAAGATGCGCGCATGCAGGTCGAGGTTCTGTCGCACCGTCAGCTCGGTATAGAGTGAAAATGCCTGCGACATGTAGCCAACCCGTCTGCGGATATCCATGTCCCGCGGGTCGACTTGCCTGCCGAACAGCTTGGCCGTGCCTTCGCTTGCCGGCAACAGCCCGGTCAGCATTTTCATGGTGGTGGATTTGCCGCATCCGTTGGAGCCGAGAAAGCCGAAGATCTCGCCGCGACGGATACGGAAGCTGACATTGTCGACGGCGGTGAAGGCGCCGAAACGCATGGTCAGATCCTGCGCCTCGATGGCAAAATCCGCCTCGTCAAACGAGGGCGGCGGCTGAAGTTCCACCGCGTGATGCGCAGATCGCTTGTCCTCGGGCATCAGTGCAATGAAGGCGTCATCGAGGGTAGCGGCGCCCGTCTGCGCCAGGATCTCCTGTGGGGAGCCGGTTGCGAGGACTTTTCCCGAATCAATGGCTGCCAGCCAGTCGAAGCGTGCGGCCTCTTCCATATACGCGGTTGCGACAATGACGCTGATCTGCGGCCGCGCGGCCCGGATGTCGTCGATCAGGTTCCAGAATTGACGCCGCGACAGCGGATCGACGCCGGTTGTGGGTTCGTCGAGAATAAGGAGATCAGGATCATGGAGGAGAGCGCAGCAGAGGCTGAGCTTCTGTTTCATGCCACCGGAAAGCTTGCCGGCAGGCCGATCCTCGAATCCGGCAAGGCCCGTGCGCTTCAGGAGCGTGCGGATGCGCTGTTGGCGTTCGGCCTTGTTCTGGCCGAACAGGCTTCCGAAAAAATCGGCGTTTTCGAAGACCGACAGGGTTGGATAAAGATTGCGGCCGAGGCCCTGCGGCATATAGGCGATGGCCGGGCAGACGCGGCGGCGGTGGCGGCCGGCGCGCATATCGCCGCCCAGCGCCTGGACATCGCCCCGCTGGATCGAACGAGCGCCGGCGATCAGCGAAAGAAGCGTCGACTTGCCGACCCCGTCCGGGCCGATGAAGCCGGCCATCCGCCCTTGCGGTATATCCAGCGATATCCCGTCGAGCGCGAGGGTAGTGCCGTAGGTGTGGCTGACGCCCGTCAGACGGGCGACGAAGGCTGGTTCCGCGGGATCAACCATGGCTGACTGCTCCAAATCAAGGCGTAAGCGGTTGAGCTAGCGCGGCCGGCCATGCGGCGTTGGAATCGATTTTGACATAGGTCCGACCCGGAAGTCCGGTCTTCACCTGCGCCACGTATTTCTGCAGGAGTTCCCGCGGGACTTGGGCGCGCAGGCGGAACATCAGCTTCTGGCGCTCCTCCTCCGTCTCGACCGTCTTGGGCGTGAACTGCGCGATGTCCGAAACGAAGGATATCCTGGCCGGGATGACGTATTGGGGTGCGGCGTCGAGAACGATGCGCGCCTCGCTGCCGATGGCGGTTCGCCCGGCCTCGGCAGTCGGCAGGAAGAAGGTCATGTATACATCCCCGATATCCAGCATGTTGAGAACCCGTCCTCCGGCGGCGACAACTTCGCCAGGCCGGGCGACCAGGTATTGGATCCGGCCGCTGCGCGGCGCCTTGAGTTCGCAATCGCGCAGGTCCGCCTCGATCCTGGCGATCGTCGCCTGCGCCGCTTCGACCGATGCTTCTGCGTCAATCACCTGGGATCTGGCCGAACCGATGGCTGCGTCGGTTGCCGCAAGCCTCGCCCTGGCGGCTGCGACGGTTGCGACCGATGTGTCGACGCGAGCGCGGTCGTCGTCAAGAACCTGCTCCGAGACCGAGCCGCTGCGGGAAAGCTGCTCGCTGCGGGCAAGCCTCTTTCGAGCCGACTGGAGTTCCACCTCGTTTTGTGCAACGGCCGCGGCCGCGGCCTCCTTTTCTGCTTCCCTTTGGGTGACGAAGCTTCGGGCCGTGTCGATGCCGATCCTCGCCCTTGAAAGCTGCGCCTCGGCCTCCCGTTTCTCGGCGGTCAGCTGTTCGATATCCATCCGGGCCAGAATCTGCCCGACTTCGACAAAATCGCCTTCCTTGACGAGCACGTCCGAAAGGCGGCCGGCTGTCCGTGCGGCTATATCGATCTCTGTGGCTTCAATGCGTCCATTGCCGCTGGCGATACCGCGCAGCGCTTGTTCGGCGCTGCGGTCCTGTAGATATTTCCACGCAGAACCTGCGGCCAACCCGACAATGGCGAGGACGATGGCAATTTTCCCGGTGCGATTCACTGTATGGCTCCATCGGACATCTGGGGTTTGCGGCAGGCGCGAAAGCCTTGAGTATGATTGCTGTTGCCGACGCTCTCGGCTTCGTCTTGCGGTGCTATCTGATCGCCCGTCACCGTCCAGACGACATTGATGCGGATCAATGTTGCCGAGCGGTCGTGGCCGGATCCATGAAATCGTTGAGGATCGGCTCCTGTCCTTTCAAGATTTTCTGCCTTGCCTCGGCAATGGAAAACCAGCCGGCCCGGTCCACCTCCGGGAATTGTCTAAAGACACCCGAGCGCGGTGGCCATTCCAGCGAGAACAGATTGCTGACCAGGTGGCCTTCATCGATCGGGGGATCGGCTTCGACTGCCCAGACCAGAACCCTCTTGCCGCCGGGTTGCCTGTATTCCCCCAGTCGCTCGAAGGAGCCCTCGATGGTGGTTCCGATTTCCTCCGCCGCCTCGCGGATGGCGGCGCCAAGTTCGTCCTCGCCTTCTTCCACAAGGCCCTTCGGAATGGACCAGGCGCCATCGTCCTTGCGCGCCCAGAACGGTCCTCCAGGATGCACCAGGAGAACCTGCAGATCCCCACCCTGTCGGCGAAATATCAAGAGACCTGCGCTGCGCTTCGGCATCAGATGCAACTCCCGACGATCGAGCGCTCATGCTGCCTTGCGGCAACGCCATTTGTCCAGTTCGCTCACCAGCAGGATTGACGATGCGGCAAGCAGCATCAAGGCCCATTCGGAAAGGGATATCGGGGCAAGCTCGAGCGTATCCCGAAACCAGGGGATATACATCGCCGAGATATGCAGGGCCTGCGCTGCGACGACGGTCAAGATGAGCAGCGGATTGCCGAAAAAGTTGAACGAGAAAACCGAGCGTCGTTCCGATCGGCAGGTAAAGGTCTGAACATTCTCGAACATGACGAAAAGCAGAAGCAGCATGTTGCGCGCTGCGGACACTTCGTATCCCTGTTCGAGAAGCCAATAGAAGGCGGCGAAACCGCCGCCGCCGATCACGAGGGTGGACAGGAGGATGCGGCGGATCATCAGGCGGTCGAAGATCGGCTCCTTCGGGCGCCGCGGCGGCCGGGTGAGCTCGTCTCCCTCCGGCTTCTCTCCGGCAAGTGCGACGTCCTGGATGCCGTTGGTGACGAGATTGAGCCACAGGAGCTGCACCGGCAGCAGCGGCATCGGCAGGCCGAGCGGGATCGCCAGCAGGAAGAGCAGGATTTCGGCCGCACCCGTGGCGACCAGCATCAGGATAACTTTGCGGATATTCGAATAGGCGGTGCGCCCCTCGCGGATCCCGCTGACGATGGAGGCGAAGTTGTCGTCCGTGACGACGATGTCGGCGCTCTCTTTGGCGACCTCCGTACCCTTCCGGCCCATTGCCACGCCGACATGGGCATGTTTGAGCGCCGGCGCGTCGTTGACGCCATCTCCCGTGACGGCGACGAAATGGCCGTTGCGCGCCAGCGAAAGGACGATCGACAGCTTCTGGGCGGGGGCGACGCGGGCGTAAATCCGGACGCGGCGCGTCAACTCGTCGAGGGCGGCCTGTCCCGCCGCTTCGGCGCGATCTACCTCTTCACCCGTCGTCACCTGATCCTGCCTGAAAGCCAATCCGGCTTCGGCGGCGATGGCCGCTGCCGTTTTCGGATCGTCGCCTGTCACCATTGCGACCTGGACTCCCGCCGCGTGGCAGTCGCGGATCGCCTGGGGAACTTCCGGACGGATGGGGTCCTGCATACCTGCCAGACCAAGGAAAACAAGATCGACGAGGTGGTGGTGGCCAAAGGTCTCGTCCGCGCCGCTTCGGATTTCTCCTTCGGCAAAGGCGAGTACGCGCAGGCCGCGCTCCGCCATTTTTTCCTTCTGCCGTAGAAGCGTTAGACGTTCGATCGGCACGACGCCTTTGCCCGTATCCATCCGATCGGCCATGTCGATCAGGATTTCAGCCGAGCCCTTGACGAAAATGCGAATGCGTTCGCCGCTTCGATGGAAGGACGCCGCATATTTGAGATCCGGCTCGTAGGGAATGCGGCCGACGAGGGGATAGGTTTCCACCATCGTATCCTGGGTAAGACCGCCTTTATGGGCGGCTGCCAGCAGCGCGACGTCGACCGTATCGCCGACGCCTTTCCAGCCGTCGCCATCGCGTGAGAGCGAGCCTTCGTTCGGTAACAATGCCGCCTGCAGCAGTCTCGCGGCCCGGTTGCGTGCTTCGGAAGGACTCAGATCGGAGCCCCGGATCTCGCATGCGTCGAGATCCTGTCCGGCGTCGAGCAGCAGGTCGGTGCCCTCGGGCAGGCGGATATCCGTCACCGTCAGGTCGTTCAGGGTCAATGTTCCGGTCTTGTCGGTTGCGATCATCGTGCAGGATCCAAGCGACTCGACCGCCGGCATTCGTCGGACGATGACATTTCGCCTGGCCATGCGACGCATGCTGATTGCGAGCGCAATCGATATGGCGATCGGCAACCCTTCCGGAATGGCGCTGACGGCGAGGCCGACGGACATCAGGAACAGGTCGCTCCAGGCCATGCCGCGCAAAAGCCCGACGGCCACGAGCACGATCGAGGCAATCCCCACCGTCCAGGCGATGATATTCGAAAAGCGGGCAAGCCGGATCATCAGCGGCGGTTGCGAGATGGACGCCTTGTTGATCTCGGAAGCGATCCGCCCGATCTCGGTGGAAAGTCCCGTCGCAGTAACGACGCCCTTGCCGCGGCCGCGCGTAATCAAGGTTCCTGCGAATGCCATCGCGGCCTCCCGACCTTCGGGCGGCGTGCCCGGCAGGGGAAGTCTCTTTCGCGCGGGAAGGGACTCGCCGGTCAGCAGCGATTCGTCACAGAGAAGATCACTGGCTTCGACCAGCGAGACATCGGCCGGAACCCTTCCACCTGCCTCGAGCTGCACAAGATCGCCGTGGACGAGAAGGCGTGCTTCGATTTCCTGCACCTGGCCATCCCTGATAACAACGGCATACGGCTGTTCAAGCGCGCGAAGCGCCGCTGCGGCACGGCCCGCGGAGTATTCCTGCATGGTTCCTATGATACCGTTCAGGAGGAGCACGGCGCCGATAAAGGCGGCATCTTCCGCTTCGCCCGCCGCCAAGGATACGGCGGCTGCAAGCAGCAGGATATAGATCAGCGGGCTGCGGAACTGGCGCAGGAAAATGACCCACAGCGACGGTGCTTGCGGGGCCGGCAATAGGTTCTGGCCATGCTCGGCGAGCCGCGCCTCCGCCTCCTCGGCCGATAATCCCCATAAGCAGCTTTCATGGAGAGGAGGATCACTGAATCGCAGAGACGGGACGGACATATATGGGCTCCAGCAAAAACCGACCTCGAACCCGTGGCGGGTCCGAGCGGCTTTTCTGAAGACAATACCTGACGCAAATCACCGGCCATTGACATCCATCAATTCGGATGCGCCGCCTAACGTTTCCATCTCCAGTTCTGGATCTCCGGCATGTCTTCTCCGTATTCCCTGACATAGTGATGGTGTTCGTCAAGCTTGGCCTGCAGGGCTTCCACGACGTGACCTGCTTTCGCCTTGAGGCCCGGGACGCGTTCGATCGCCTCGATCGCAAGATGGTACCGGTCGAGTTCGTTCAACACGGTCATGTCGAAGGGCGTGGTCGTGGTACCTTCCTCCACGAAACCGCGGACGTGGATATTGCCGTGGTTGATGCGCTTATAGGTCATCCGGTGGATGAGATAAGGATAGCCGTGATAGGCAAAGATCACCGGCCGGTCGGTGGTGAAGAGGCGGTCGAATTCCTCGTCGGCAAGGCCGTGCGGGTGGTGTTCCTTCGATTGCAGGGCCATCAGGTCGACGACATTGACCACGCGGATCTTGAGTTCCGGTATCGCCTCCCGCAGGAGGGCGACGGCCGCGAGCGTTTCCATGGTCGGGACGTCGCCGGCGCATGCCATGACGACGTCGGGCGCGACTGCGCCGTCCTCGTTACCGGCCCAGGCCCAGATACCGGCTCCGGCCTCGCAATGCGCAACGGCCTCGTCCATCGTCAGCCATTGCGGCTCCGGCTGCTTGCCGGCAACGATGACGTTGATGCGGTCCCAGGTCCTCAGGCAATGGTCTCCGACCCACAAAAGGGTATTGGCATCCGGCGGCAGGTAGATGCGCACGATATCCGCTTTCTTGTTGGCGACGAGATCGACGAAACCGGGGTCCTGATGGGAAAAGCCGTTATGGTCCTGCCGCCAGACATGCGAGGTCAGCAGGTAGTTAAGCGAAGAGATCGGCTTTCTCCAGGGCAGTTCCCGGGAAACCTTCAGCCACTTGGCGTGCTGGTTGAACATCGAATCGACGATATGGATGAAGGCTTCGTAGCAGGAGAAGAAGCCGTGCCGGCCGGTCAGCAGGTAGCCTTCCAACCAGCCCTGGCAAAGATGTTCCGAGAGCACCTCCATCACCCGGCCGTCGCGCGCAAGGTGCACGTCATAAGGCTCGATCCTCTCCATCCAGACACGATCGGTGGCCTCGAAGACGGCACCTAGCCGGTTGGACTCCGTTTCGTCGGGGCCGAAGATGCGGAAATTCGAGTGGGCGTCGTTGAGCTTCAGCACGTCGCGCAGGTATTTGCCGAGGATCTCCGTTGTCTGCACCATCAGCGCGCCGCGCTCGGTCACCGGCACGGCGTAATCGCCGATGTCCGGCACGACGAGCTCCTTGCGCAGGAGACCACCGTTGGCGTGCGGGTTGGCGCCCATCCGGCGTTCACCCGTCGGTACCAGCGCCCTCAACTCCTCCTTCAGTCGCCCGTCCGCATCGAACAGATCGTCCGGATTGTAGCTCCGCATCCAGTCTTCGAGGATTTTGCGGTGCCCGGCGTCCCCGCGGCAATTTGCGACAGGCACCTGATGGGCCCGCCAGAAGTCCTCCACCTTCTTGCCGTCCACCTCCTTTGGCCCCGTCCAGCCCTTGGGGCTGCGCAGCACGATCATCGGCCAGCGCGGGCACTGGTCGCCGGCCTTGCCTTCGCGGGCTTCGCTCTGGATCGTCCTGATGCGGTCGAATGCCTGATCGAGTACTGCAGCCATCTGCCTGTGCATCTTTTCCGGCTCGTGCCCTTCGACGAAGAAAGGCTCGTAGCCATGGCCGCGGAAGAGATGGTCGAGGTCTTCGTCGCTCATCCGCGACAGCACGGTCGGATTGGCGATCTTGTAGCCGTTAAGATGCAGGATCGGCAGAACCGCGCCATCGCGAGCCGGATTAATGAATTTGTTCGACTGCCAGCTTGCCGCAAGCGGTCCGGTCTCGGCCTCGCCGTCGCCGACGACGCAGGCGACGACGAGATCGGGGTTGTCGAAGGCGGCGCCATAGGCATGCACCAGCGCATAGCCGAGCTCGCCCCCTTCGTGGATGGAGCCGGGTGTTTCAGGCGCCGCGTGGCTCGGAATGCCGCCTGGAAAGGAAAACTGCCTGAAGAGCCTTTTCATGCCCTCGGCGTCTTGGCCGATATCCGGATAGATCTCGCTGTAGCTGCCTTCGAGATAGGTGCTGGCGACCATGCCAGGCCCGCCGTGTCCGGGGCCGCAGACATAGATCATGCCGATATCGCGGTGACGGATGACGCGGTTGAGGTGGGTATAGATGAAGTTGAGGCCGGGCGTCGTGCCCCAGTGGCCGAGCAGGCGAGGCTTGATGTGTTCGGGCTTCAGCGGCTCGCGCAGAAGGGGATTGTCGAGCAGATAGATCTGCCCCACGGAAAGATAATTGGCGGCGCGCCAATAGCGGTCCAGCAGCGCCAGCTCTTGCGGGCCGATCTCGGGCTGTGTGGGAAGGGGCACGTTAAGCTGCATCGACTTCTCCTTGGGCTGGGCCGTTAGGCCGGCACGCGATCGTTCGCTTTCAGAACAGAAAGACATTCGTCGGCGATCATCTGTTCTTCGTCCGTCGGAATGACATGGACTGCGACATGGCTTGTTGGGGTACTGATTTTAGAGGCGTTCCTGCCGTTGGCTGCGGCATCGAGTTCGACACCCAACCAGAGCAGTCGGTCGGCGACGCGTTCGCGGATAATCGGCTGGTTTTCGCCGATGCCGGCGGTGAATACGAGGCCGTCCAATCCTCCGAGCGTCGAGGCCAGGCGGCAGATTTCTCCGGCGATCCTGAATATGAAGAGATCAACCGCTTCCCGGGCTTCCTTGCCATCGTCCTTGACAAGTTCGCGGATGTCGCCGCTGACACCGGAGACGCCGAGAAGACCGCAATGGTGATAGAGCATTTCCTCGACTTCCCGGACGGACTTGCCGAGTGGGCCAAGGAAATGCAGCAGGACACCCGGATCAAGCCAGCCCGGACGTGTCGCCATCGGAACGCCGTCGAGCGTTGAAAAGCCCATGCTGGAATCGCGGCTCGCACCGTTTTCTATGGCGCAAAGGCTGGCGCCGCTGCCGAGATGGGCGATGACCACCTTGCCATCGGCGATGTCGGGAGCCTTTTTCACGAGAGCGCCTTTCACGTAACGGTAGGAAAGACCGTGGAACCCGTACCGCTTGATGCCCCGGTCGTGATAGGCTCGCGGAATGGCCAGACGCCGAACGAGGTCAGGCTGGCTCGCGTGAAAGGTCGTATCGAAGGAGCCGGTCTGGAAAAGCGACGGGCGGAGATGCCTCACGGCCCTGATAAGCCTAAGTGCCTGGGGCTGATGCAAGGGCGCGAGCTCGGTCAGCTTCCTGATGCTTTCGAGCGTTTCTGCTTCCAGTTCCACCGGCCCGTCGAACATATCGCCGCCGTGGACGATCCGGTGGCCTGCGGCCATAACGGCCTCGAGATCGAAATGCTTGCCGAGTTCCCGGAAGACTTCGCCGATGAGTTCCGCAAGATCGTCGCCGGCCGCGCCCTTCAAAGGCAGTTCAAATTGCTCCGGACCTTCCTTGAGATGCAGCACCGGGGGCTGATCTGCAAAATCGACGACCGCCTTGCCGACACGAGCGGCCCCATGGCCGTCCAACCTGAAGATGCCGATCTTCACCGTCGATGAACCGGCATTGAAGGTCAGGAGGAGTTTGTCGGTCATGGGATATCCATTGTCTTGCGATTTCCGGCCGCCATGAGCGCCACAAGAGCTGCCGGTGCAGTGCGAACCTCGGCCGGCTCGGCGCGATTTGTCAGAAGGATAGGAACGCGGGCGGCTCCGACCAGTCCCGCCGCGTCGGCTTCGGCAAAATAGATCGGCTGTTTGGCAAGCATGTTACCGGCCCCAACGAAGAATTCGCCAGGCGAGGCTGGCTTTGGCCTTTGTGTCGCATGCCGGGTTCTCGGCTTCCTTGACGCAGCGCAAGGTGCGGCCGGCCGTCATGAAGAATTGATCTTCGCGATGCAGGCTGCAGGAAATCATCCAAAGGAGAATAGCGATGCTGCAGCATGCGGTGGAAAATGCTCTCAGGCCTGATGACCTGGCCGATCTGTCTGAAGAACTGTCTGCGCTGCGCCACGACATAGCCAAACAAGGGGCACCGATGTTGGGCGGATTGCTGGGCGCAGACCCACTGGCCGGGGACAAGCGGGCGGGGCTGGAAAACCTCTGCCACTATCTTTCGCTGCGTCACCATGATCTGAGGCCCCTGCAGCGAAAGCTGATGCGGCGGGGGCTGTCCTCGCTCGGTCGCTTGGAGAGCCGGGTCTTGCCGACGATCGATGCCGTTCTGGCTGCGCTTGCGGCGATGCGCGGCGTCGACCCGCAATTTGCGTCGCCGTCGGAGGGCGAGTTCTTCCGGGGCGAAAATCTTCTGGCGCAGGCTACGGACGAGCTTTTCGGGCTGCCCCGCGCCAACCGGCGCGGGCGTATCATGGTAACGCTTCCAAGCGAGGCCGCGAGCCGGCCGGACTTCATCCTCGATCTCGCCAGGCGCGGAATGGATGTGGCGCGGATCAACTGCGCCCATGACGATGAGCAGGCCTGGACGGAGATGGCACGACACGTGCGCGCCGCTGGAACCGACATCGGTCGCCGCCTGACGATCTTGATGGATATAGCAGGCCCGAAAATCCGCACGGAAGCCGTCGCGACGGAAAAGGGATCGCGGATCGAGACAGGCGATCTGTTGCGGTTGGTGGCGAAGGGCACGCCTTACGCAACGCCCGAGGTCGCTTTCTGCGCGGCTGTCTCGCTGCCCGAGATCGTCACACGCGTTTCGGTCGGCGACCGGATCCGCTATGATGACGGCAAGCTGGAAGGCGTGATCGAAAGCGTTGGCGACGGCGAGGCACTCGTTCGGATAACGCATACAAAAACGGGCGGTGCCAAGTTGAAGGCAGAGAAAGGACTGAACCTGCCGGATACGGCGCTTGGTCTGTCTCCCTTGACCGCCAAGGATCAGAGCGATCTCGCCACCATCATTCGCCATGCCGATATGCTCGGCTATTCCTTTGTGAGCCGTGCCGACGACATCGACCTCCTGGAGGAGGCGCTTGGCGAACATCCCCCGCGCGAACATGCGCTTGGCCTCATCGCCAAGATCGAGCAGCCGCAGGCGGTCACAAATCTGCCGGCATTGATCGCACGTGCCCGCTGCCGCAATCGCCCCTTCGGCGTGATGATTGCCCGCGGCGATCTTGCCGCCGAGATCGGCTTCGAGCGGGTGGCGGAAATGCAGGAGGAAATCCTCTGGATATGCGAGGCCGCCTTCGTGCCGACGGTCTGGGCGACGCAGGTTCTGGAGGATCTGGTAAAAGACGGCCTGCCATCCCGCGGCGAGATGACCGACGCAGCCATGGCTGCCCGCGCGGAATGCGTCATGCTCAATAAGGGACCTGCCGTTGGTGAGGCAGTCAGCCTGCTTGACAGCCTTCTCGCCCGTATGGACGAACATATCTTCAAGAAGACCCCGACGCTGCGGGCGCTGAAGTCTTGGTAGAGCAAGCGGAGCCTCGCAGTTGACCCATGAAAGGTGGCGTCGGGTCGCACGGCTTCTTTGGATGAAGCGATTCTGTGAGGGAATGCACGATGATGACAGAAGATCAGAGCGGCACGATCGCCTTCCTGACAGATCCGGCCACCTATGGCCTGACAGGTCCGGTCGAGGTGATCGAAACGCATATTTCGGTGGTCGTGCTGGCCGGCGAACGGGCATACAAGCTGAAGAAGGCGCTGAAGCTTCCCTATGTGGATTTTTCCACCGCTGCAATCCGCGAAGAGGCCTGCCGCAAGGAGGTCGCTCTGAATGGCGAGACAGCACCCAACCTCTACCTGGGAGTTCGCCGGATCACATCTGCGGCTGACGGTTCGCTCGAGTGGGACGGCGACGGGGACCCGGTGGATTGCGTCGTCGAGATGGTTCGTTTCAAGCAGGAGAACCTTTTCGACCGCATGGCGGTGTCCGGGAAACTGACGCCCGGACTCATGAGCGCCGCCGCGCGCATGATCGCCGTCTACCACGCAAAGGCGCCGGTGGTTGCTGCCGGAGGCGGCGCCGACAATATCGCAGCCGTTCTGGACATCAACGACGCGGGTTTCGCCACCAGCCGGGTCTTCGACAGGACCGCGCTGGCCTCGGTCGGCGAGGCGTTCCGGTCACGATTGCGGCGTCACGCTGCATTGCTGGACAGAAGGGCGGCCGCCGGCAAGGTCCGCCGCTGCCATGGAGACCTTCATCTGCGCAATCTGTGCCTGTTGGAGGGCGAGCCACGCCTCTTCGACTGCATCGAATTCAATGCGCAGATTGCCACCATCGACGTGCTCTACGATCTGGCCTTCCTTCTGATGGATCTGTGGCACCGGGGTTTCCCGGAACTCGCCAACCTCACGATGAACCGTTATCTCGACGAAACCGGCGATGCGGAAGGTTTCTGCCTGCTGCCTTTCTTCATGGCCATCCGGGCAGCCGTCCGCGCGCATGTCACCGCGACGCAGGCCGAAGAGCCGGGGCAGGATCTCTCCAGGTTGACGGCGGAGGCAAAATCCTACTTCGATATGATCGACGTCCTGCTGCAGGACAGGCCGGCCCGCCTGATTGCGATCGGCGGCTTGAGCGGTTCCGGCAAGACGGCCGTGGCCGACCGCCTGGCGGCGAGAGTCGGAGCACCCGCAGGCGCAAGGATTCTTGAAAGCGACCGTATCCGCAAAGCCCTCTACGGGGTTTCGGTGGAAACGAGATTGCCTGTTTCTGCCTACGATCCGGAGGTTTCGCGGAAAGTCTACCAGGAGATGGCGCGGCATTCCCAACTCATTCTGGAGCAGGGCGGCTGCGTGGTGGCGGATGCCGTTTTCGACAACCCGGCCAACCGCAAGCTGATAGAAGGCGCCGCAGCCGGCGCGGATTTCCTGGGTGTCTGGTTGGATGCCGTTCCGGCAATCCTCCTGCAGCGAGTACGCAGCCGCGTCGGCGGCCCGTCGGATGCGGATGCCGGCGTATTGGAAGCACAACTTGCCCGCAAACCGTCGGATATCTCCTGGCGGCATGTCGATGCATCCCTGCCGCTGGAGGAGGTCGTCGAGCTCATTTGCCGCTGAAAAAGGCGCCGGCTCCTGGACCGGCGCCTACATCCGATCAACCCGCGGAAGAGAAATCGAGCACCATCCGCCCTTCGATCTTGCCATCCTTCAGGCGGGTGAAGATGTCGTTGATGTCCTCGATCGGCGCTTTGTGGATTTCCGTCCTGACCTTGCCTTCGGTCGCGAAGGCGATGGCCTCATCGAGGTCACGCCGCGTTCCAACGATCGAGCCACGGACCGTGATGCGCTTCAAGACCACGTCGAAGATCGGCGTGGGGAATTCACCGGGCGGCAGCCCCACGAGGCTGACGGTGCCCTTGCGTCGCACCATGCGGATCGCCTGGGAAAACGCCGGCGGCGAGACCGCCGTCACCAGCACGCCATGGGCACCGCCGCCTGTGGCGGTCATGACCTCCTCGACGGCGGTCAGGGCACGAGCATCGACGGCGAGATCGGCGCCTAAGTTGCGGGCAAGTTCGAGCTTATCGGCGCTGACATCGAGCGCTGCGACCTTCAGACCCATGGCCTTGGCATATTGGACGGCGACGTGACCGAGACCGCCGATACCCGAGATCGCGACCCATTCGCCCGGCCTGGCTTCGGTTTCCTTGAGACCTTTATAGGTCGTGACACCGGCGCAAAGGATCGGGGAGATAGCAGCAAAATCGACGTTCTGCGGCAATCGCGCGGCAAAGGCCGCGTCGGCGATCACATATTCCGCGAACCCGCCGTTGCAGCTATAGCCGGTATTGTGCTGATGCTCGCAAAGGGTCTCCCAGCCGGTTTCGCAATATTCGCAGCGCAGGCAGGCATCATGCAGCCAGGCGACGCCGACGGCATCGCCCTCCTTGAAACCCGTGACGCCGGGGCCGAGTTCGACCACGATGCCGGCAGCTTCATGTCCGGGGATGAAGGGAGGCGTCGGCTTGACGGGCCAATCGCCGTCGGCGGCATGAAGATCCGTGTGGCAGACACCGCAGGCCATGACCTTCACCAGCATTTCGCCGGGGCCGGGAACGGGTACCGGCACGCATTCGATGGCAAGAGGCTTGCCGAATTGATGCACTATCGCGGCTTTCATGGTTCTTGCCATCAATTGCTCCTTTGCAAAAAGATAAAGTCCGGCGGCGATTGTCCTCAACTTTGCCGTGGTTTCATTGACGCAGCGCAATGAGGAGAGGATTGCTATCCGTTGACGCCGATCAATGCCGATGTCCCCGGATCTGCGAAGTTGAGAACAACAGGCGAAGGCCTGGGTTCAGCATTTGGCGGAACGGCAAGATGAAAATGGAATACGATGTGGGAGGGCTCGATGCGGCGGATGTGCATCGCGCCTACGCAGTCATTCAACATGTAATTCCGGGTATCGATCTGGAGGAGTGGAAGGCCCTGACGGCAACCGCCGCCTCCCGTCACGACTGGCTGACCGTGACGGATGCGCGCGGCTATATCCGCGGGCTTTGTTACGTCTTCACCCGGGAGCATCCGGTACGCGGGTCTCAGCTGGAAGTTCCGATCTTTGCGGCAGTCAGCCTCGTCGACAAACACGGTGTGGCCCGCCAGCTTTTCGAACTCGCCAAATCGCGCGCAAAACAGGCGGGTGTCGAAACCATCCACTTCTGGGCCGCCGGCTCCACGGACTGGGAAAGCCTCGCGAAACTCAGGGAGGCTGCGCCGTGGGACGATGGCGTGATGTATCATCTCAAGACCGACCGGACTTTTCTTTGCTGAAGGGGTAGCCCTACTCAGTGCCAGGCCCCCGGCCGATACTCCTGCCCGGGCATCGCGGACAATAGCGTCTGAAAACCGGATTTTCAGTTTCAAAACCTGTTGCGCATAGGGGCAGGCTTCAATACGGCTGGGCGTCCTTGTTGCCAATCGGCGCTCTCGCCGGCGTTTTGAAAGTGGCCTATATGGCAAAACCACGCCTTGTCATTGTCGTTGCAGTCTCCCGCAATGGAGTAATCGGGCGTGATGGCGATATGCCATGGAGGCTCTCCACCGATCTCAAACGATTCAAGGCGCTCACGCTCGGCAAACCCGTCATCGTCGGACGCAAGACTTTCGATTCCTTCGGCGGAAAGCCGCTGCCCGGACGTCCGCATGTGGTGGTGACCCGAAACCACGAGTTTCGGCCCGACGGCGTAGCGGTCGCGCCCTCATTCTCTGAGGGCCTGCGCATGGCCGAGGAGAAGGCGGCTGAGATAAGCGCCGATGAGGTGTACGTGCTGGGCGGCGGTGAAATTTATACGCAGGCGATCAAACTCGCGGAAAAGCTGTACGTCACGCATGTCGACGCGGACATTTCAGACGGCGATACTTTCTTTCCGGACATAGATCCGCAGGTTTTCGAAAAGGTGGAAGAGGTTGCTGTCCCGGCTGGCGAGAAGGACAACTATGCGACGCATTTCGTCACCTATCGGCGCCGAAGCGCGACAAACTGAGACATTTCGTTACCGAACAACGGGAAGTTATTGAAGCTGCGTTGAAAGCGGGGCGCGGGATACCTATAACGGCAAGGCCCGGCTGCCGTCACGCGGTATGTCGCGGCATGGGAGTGGTACGAACAAAGAGGTTTTGATGCCCTGGAGCAATCAGAATGGCGGCGGCGGCCCTTGGGGCGGCGGTGGCGGTAATAATCAAGGACCCTGGGGGCAGGGACCGAACCGCCCACGCGGCGGGGGAGGCAGCGGTGGTCCACCTGATCTGGAGGACATCATCCGGCGCAGCCAGGATCGCCTGCGTGGCGTAATGCCCGGCGGCTTCAACGGCGGCGCCTTCGTCATCGTGCTTCTTATCGTCGTGGCGTTTCTTGCATTCCAGTCTGTCTATACGGTCCAGCCGGACGAGCGCGGCGTCGAGTTGCGTTTTGGCCGTCCGAAGGACGAGATTTCCATGCCGGGCCTGCATTTCCATCTCTGGCCGCTGGAGTCCGTCGAGATCGTCAAGGTCACGGAGCAGCAACAGAATATCGGCGCGGCGCGGGGTTCGAGCTCCAATGCCGGCTGGATGCTGACGGGCGACTCTAACATCGTCAACGTGCAGTTTTCCGTGCTGTTCACGGTGACCGACCCCAAGGCCTATCTCTTCAACCTGGAAAGCCCCGCTTCGACGCTGCAGCAGGTCGCAGAAAGCGCCATGCGCGAAGTTGTCGGCCGCCGTCCGGCGCAGGACATTTTCCGCGACAACCGCGAAGACATCTCGACCGAGGTGCGAGGCATCATCCAGGGCACGATGGACACCTACGGTTCCGGCATTTCCATCAATGCGGTGCCGATCGAGGATGCGGCGCCGCCGCGTGAAGTGGCCGATGCCTTCGAAGAAGTGCAGCGCGCCGAACAGGACGAAGACCGTTTCGTGGAAGAGGCGAACCAATACGCCAACCAGAAGCTCGGCCAAGCCCGCGGACAGGCCGCCCAGGTTCGCGAAGAAGCGTCCGCCTACAAGGACCGTGTCGTGAACGAGGCTCAGGGTGAGGCGCAACGCTTCATCTCCATCTATCAGGAATATGCCAATGCGCCCGACGTCACCCGTCAACGCATCTTCCTCGAAACGATGGAAGCGGTGCTGAAGAGCTCAAACAAGATCATCCTGGAGAACAAGGAGGGCGTCATTCCTTACCTGCCGCTCAACGAGATCAACCGGCCCCAGGCCCAGCCGGGAGCTGCACGATGAACTCCAATCGACTTCCGGCAATTCTGATCGGCCTCGCCGTCATTCTTGTCCTGCTCTATTCATCCGTCTTCGTGGTCAACGAACGGGAACAGGCGATCGTGGTCCGGTTCGGCCAGATTCAAGACGTCAAGCGCGAGCCGGGCATCTATTTCAAGCTGCCCTTCGCCTTCATGGATGCGGACCGCGTTCAGTATCTCGAAGACCGCGCGCTGCGTTTCGATCTCGACAATATCCGCGTGCAGGTGCGCGGCGGCGCCTTCTATGAGGTCGACGCCTTCGTCGTCTATTCGATCACCGATCCACGCCGGTTCCGTGAAACGGTGTCCGGCGACAGGGAATCGGCGGAATCTCGGCTGCGCACTCGTCTCGATGCGGCGCTTCGCCGAGTCTACGGCCTGCGCAACTTCGATGCTGCGCTATCTGACGAACGCTCCTCGATGATGCAGGAGGTTCACACCGATCTCAACGCGGCGGCCGAGACCTTGGGCCTCACCATCCGGGACGTGCGGATCCGTCGCACCGATCTCACGCAGGAAGTCTCGGCGCAGACCTTCCAGCGCATGAAGGCGGAGCGACTTGCGGAGGCGGAACTGATCCGTGCGCGCGGCAATGAACAGGGGCAGCGTCGGCGGGCGATTGCCGATCGTCAGGTCGTCGAACTGGTCTCCGAGGCGCAAAGGGATTCGGAAATCCTGCGCGGTGAAGGCGACGCGGAACGCAACCGGATCTTCGGCGAAGCCTTTAAGCGCGACCCGGCCTTCTTCGAATTCTACCGCTCGATGCGGGCCTATGTGGCTTCGCTTGCCGATACCGGGACGACCATGGTCCTGTCGCCAAATTCGGAGTTCCTGCGCTTCTTCAATTCTCCGACGGGAACGCGGCCGGAGCAGCAAGCGCCGGCGGCACCTGCAGTACCCGCAGCACCTGCCAACTGACATCCTGCGCAAGAGGGGCGGCGGCGAGGTGCCCCTCTTGTTTCGGGATGATCGGCAGGCGACACCCGCTCGGTCGCAGTATGCTCACGAAAAGGTAATTTCCCCGGCATGCATTCCGCCTTATGCTTTGTCGAAACTCTGCCCGATTCAAAGGCTCCAATGATCTTCCCGGGTGAGTGTCGCTCGTCGGGGGCGATGCAGCAAATCCAATAGCGAGGATGCCAGATGGCCCAGACGGTTCGATCGTCCTTCACGCGCTTCGTCACGTTGACGGCCTCTCTTGCCGTATTGGCGAACCCTCTGCAGGCGGTCGCGCAGGCGCCGACACCTCCGGCACCCGAGCAAAATGGAAATTCGCCCGGCCCGATGCTGCCAGCTCCGCCGACAGCGTCTCCGACGATCAATCCGCCACCGCCGCCGAGCCCGATAGCCCCGGCAGGACCGGCGTCGATCGCCGATATGGCTGAAGGGCTGCTCGATGCGGTGGTCAACATTTCGACCTCGCAGAGCGTCAAGGATCAAGGCGCAGGCCCGCAGCCGCAAATCCAGGAAGGCTCGCCTTTCCAGGAGTTCTTCGAGGATTTCTTCGACGGCCCGGGCAACCAGGGCGGAAATCAGAAGGTTTCTTCGCTCGGTTCCGGCTTCGTGATCGATCCGAGCGGCTATGTGGTAACCAACAACCACGTCATCGAAGGCGCCGACGACATCGAAGTGATCTTCCCGAACGGCAGCAAGCTCAAAGCAAGATTGGTCGGAACCGATACAAAGACCGATCTGTCCGTCCTGAAGGTCGAGCCGAAGACACCGTTGAAGGCCGCGCGTTTCGGCGATTCCCGAAAGATGCGCATCGGGGATTGGGTCATGGCGATCGGCAATCCCTTCGGTCTCGGCGGCTCGGTGACGCTCGGCATCATTTCGGCCCGGGGCCGCAACATCAACGCCGGGCCTTATGACAATTTCATCCAGACGGACGCGGCGATCAACAAAGGCAATTCGGGCGGCCCGTTGTTCAACATGAGCGGCGAGGTCATCGGCATCAATACCGCCATCATCTCTCCATCCGGCGGCTCGATCGGCATCGGCTTTGCCGTGCCGACGGAACTCGCGGAAAATATCGTCCACCAGCTCATAGAATTCGGCGAAACGCGCCGCGGCTGGCTCGGTGTGCGCATCCAGCCGGTAACCGACGACGTGGCGGCGAGCCTCGGTCTCGATCGCGCACGCGGCGCGCTGATTTCTGGCGTTGTCAACGGCGGACCGATTCAGAAGGGCGAGATCAAGGCGGGCGACGTGATCCTGACCTTCGACGGCCACCCGGTCAACGAGATGCGCGACCTGCCACGCATCGTGGCCGAAAGCCCCGTCGCCAAGGAAGTCGACGTCGTCATCATGCGGGACGGAAAGGAAGAGACCGTCAAGGTGACGCTTGGACGCCTGGAGGACAGCGCCGAGCCTGAGGAGAATGCCGAGCAACCCAGCCTGCCCGAGGGACAGGGCGAGAACCTCGAACCCGACAACGGCACGCCGGGGGATCAGAAGGGCGGCGAGACAGCTGAAAAACCTGCGGCGACCTTCGGGATGACGCTTGCGGCGCTGGACGAGGAACGCCGTAAGGCTTTCAGCATCGCCGAAAGCGTCGAGGGCGTGGTGATTACCGCTGTCGAACCCAATTCGCCTGCGGCACAGAAAGGCCTGAAGGTCGGCGAAGTTGTCGTGGAAGTGGGGCAGGACTTCGTTGAGAACCCCGCCGATGTCGTCAAGAGGATCAATGCACTGAAGGCGGAAGGCCGCCGGAACGCGCATGTGATGATCGCAGATTCTGCCGGCAACCTCCGTTTCGTGGCCTTGCCGCTGGAATAGCCCGCTACGGGTTTCTACGCCTATGCTGCTTCTGGCGTTGCCACTCGTCCAGCGTCACAGCGTAGACGATGTGGCGCTTCAAGTGCGGATGGGTGTCGGGCACGCGTGGGTGATCGAAGTCGAGGCTTGCGACACGGTGTAAGCCAAGCCGCTTCATGACCGCGGTCGACCGGTGATTTTCGGCGACTGCGAAGGACACGACGGCGTCCAGATGCTTCTTGTCGAAGGCGAAATCGAGGAGCGCGCAAGCGGCTTCCGAAATATAGCCTTTGCCCCAGAAACGCGTGGCAAGCCTCCAGCCGATTTCCACTGTTTCCGCCGGAAAGATCTCCGGCATGTTGGCAAGCGACAGGCCGCAGAAGCCGATCGGCTCGCCGGTCGCCTTCAGTTCCAGCGCATAAAAGCCGAGGCCGGTTTCGATGATCGACGCGTTCAGCCGTTTGAGAAGCGCATCCGCCTCCTCATGGGTTCGTCGAAACGGAAAGAACTCCATGACCTTGGAATCGGCATTGATCTCGCGAAACAGGTCGCGGTCCGTGTCGAGCCAACTCCGCAGCCGGAGGCGTTCCGTTTCGAGGATGATCTTTGCTTCTTTCACGGCATCACGAAATCCGTTTTGCGATAGCCCTGGATATAGAGAAGGGCGGTGAGGTCGCCATGGTCGATCCGCATTTTTGCCTGGGCCGCAACGGTCGGCTTGGCATGCAGCGCAACACCCGAACCGGCGATGCCGAGCATGCCGAGATCATTTGCGCCGTCACCGACGGCTAGGGCTTCGTCCGGCGAAATGCCGAGTTTCTCGCTGATCACCAGAAGTGCATCGACTTTGGCCTGCTTGCCGAGAATGGGTTCGGCGACTTCGCCGGTGAGAATGCCGTCTCTTTCAATGAGGATATTCGCCTGATTCTCGTCGAAACCCAATGTTTCCGCGATGCGGCTTGTGAAGACGGTGAATCCGCCGGAAACCAGCGCCGTATAGAACCCTTTGGCTTTCATCGTGGCGATCAGCTGCGGTCCACCGGATGTAAGAGTGATGCGTTGGGCGATGACATCGTCCACCACTGTGATCGGTAAGCCCTTCAAAAGCGCCACGCGCTCCCGCAATGCCGGCTCGAAGGCGATTTCGCCGTTCATGGCCCGAGCAGTGATCGCAGAGACCTTATCCTTCAAGCCAACCACATCGGCGAGCTCATCGATGCATTCCTGGCCGATCATCGTGGAATCCATGTCGGCGATCAGAAACTTCTTCCGCCGGGTCTCGGCCTCCTGCACGACGACATCGATGGGCGCGCCGGTAATCACGGCGCGCAGATTAGCCTCGGCGGCCCGCGGGTCGGTATCGTCACGAAGCGCGATATCGCAGGCGACGCCATCCGCCAGCCAGTAGAGACCGGAGGCTTTCGCCGCCTCGGCCGCCTGCTCTCCGAGCTTCGACGTAAGAACAGGGTTTGACGGATGGGCAATGAGCGTGGCAACGAAAGCCATATGACAGACCTTATGGATGATTTGGACGCGATCCTGATAACCGGGCCGACGGCGAGCGGCAAGTCGGCCCTTGCTCTTCGGCTGGCGCGAGAGGCGAATGGTGCCGTCGTCAATGCCGACAGCATGCAGGTCTACGATACTCTAAGGGTCCTGACCGCTCGGCCTTCGGAAGAAGAGATGGAGGGAGTGCCGCATCTGCTTTACGGGCACGTGCCGGCGACGAGCACCTATTCGACCGGGGAATGGCTGCGCGACGTAACGGCACTTCTGTCAAAGCTCAGAGCCGAGGGACGCCTGCCGGTTTTCGTGGGCGGCACCGGTCTTTATTTCAAGGCGCTGACGGGTGGCCTCTCCGATATGCCTGACATTTCCCAGGACGTCCGTTGCCGGCTGCGGCTGCGGCTGAAGGACGAGGGACCGGAACCGCTCTACATGGAACTTTCGCGCCGCGACCTGCCGGTTGCTGAAAGCCTTGAGCCAAGGGATGGCCAGCGAATTGTCCGGGCGCTGGAAGTGCTGGAAGAAACCGGGCAGTCGATTTCCAAGTTTCAGGGAAAGCAGGGGCCGAAGGTGATCGACCCTGCACGGGCGAAAAAGCTCGTGGTCCTGCCGGACCGCAACATCCTCCATGAAAGGATCGACAGACGCTTCGAGAAGATGCTCCATAGCGGCGCCGTCGATGAGGTGAGGGAGCTGATGGCGCTCCATCCCGCTCCTGACGCGCCGGTCATGAAGGCGATCGGCGTGGCACAGGTCGCGGAGATGCTCGAAGGCCGAATGAGCCGGGAGGAGGTTATAGAACGCGGCTCTGCTTTGACGCGCCAGTATGCCAAGCGGCAAATGACCTGGTTCCGCAACCAGATGGACGAAAGCTGGGAGAGGATCTGTTGACTAGTCTTTATCGTAGAGGCTGCTGAGCGGTTTCTTCAGCAAACTCTCGCGGAGCGATCCTTCGCGTCGGAGAAGCGGATTTGGACGCGGGTTTTCCGATGCGGGCGGGCGTTGAAATATCGGCTGCGGAGGCTCGCCGCCGCGTTCACGGCGCAGATCGGCGAAACGATCCGGGCGCGGCATCGGTGGCTCCGACAAAGTCGGGCGCGGCAGCATATCCGGCCTGTAGGGTTCGGGCTGCGGGTCGTCGAGAGGCGGCGTGCGGTTTATCACGACGTGGCCGTTGGTCCGGATTTCCTGCGCCCATCGTTCCAGTTCGGCTTCATCTGCCGGCGGGAAGTCGGTATCCGTTTCGTCGTCGGGCGCCGGTGCGTTGTCGCCGAATGCAGGGTTGGCGGCAGCGTAGCTCTGCTGGAACGCGGCGATATCAGGTCCGCTGACGGACCGCAGGCGCGCGACCACGGCGCGCAGATCGACCGTATCAGGTGTGTCTTCGCAGCCCTTGTCGGCAACGCCATTGGCCTTCGGCAGATATCTTTCCTCGACACGCGCGAACTTCATGCGCATCGGCACGGCTATGGCCTCACCGAAGGCGATCGCCTCGCCGTTTCCGATCGAGGAAAGGAAGCTGGTGGTCGAAATCGACGAGTTCGGAATGGCCGACTTGATAATTTCCTGGTCCCGGTCGTTGGAAAGGCGCATGGCGAAGAGGGTCGAGCACTGCGACAGGATCGTCTGATCAAGTTCGCCGGGGCGCTGGGTGATGATCCCGAGCGAGACCCCGTATTTTCGGCCTTCCTTGGCAATGCGGGAAATAGCCTGGCGCGTCGGGAAGAAACCGAGCTCGCGATCGGCTGGCACGTAGCGGTGCGCTTCCTCGCAGACGACCAGCATATGAATGGCGCCGTTGCTCCAGAGCGCCAGTTCGAACGCCATGCGGCACAGAATCGAGGCGACGGAATTGACCACTTCCGAGGGGATGCCCGCAAGCTGGAAGGTGGAGATCGGCTTATCCCCGCCTGGAATGCGGAAGATATGCGCGATCGTCTCCATGATCGTGTCATGGATCGTGTTGTTGGAGAACATGAAGTGGTAGCGCGGGTCGTTGATGGCCGACATGACGCGCATCTTCAGTGAACGCAGGTACGGCTTCTCGTTCCGGCCTTCCAGGCGTCCTATGCGTTCGTCTATCAGCGCCAGAAGATCCGCCATGCGGTAAGGCACGGGGGTATCGGCGGTCACGGAACTCTTTTCGGTCGTGCGCCGCATCAGCGACGAATCGCTTCCGCGAAAGGCCCGCTTGGCGTCCGGAATGAGGTCGCGGAGGATGTCGAGCTCTTCAGGCACGGCGGGGCGGCCACGGAAGACTACTTCGGAAAACTCTTCAAGCCGCATCAGCCAGAAGGGCAGGTCGAGCGTATCCGTGTCGATGACGACGGCGTGCTCGGGAAAGGCAGAGGCGAATTCGTTATGCGGATCGAGAATCAGGACGCGCAGCTTCGGGTCCACCTCGATCGCCTTGTGGAGAAGCAGCGAGACTGCCGTCGACTTGCCCACCCCGGTGGAGCCGACAATAGCGAAGTGTTTCGACAACATCGAGGGGATGTGGATTGCAGCGTCGATGTTCTCGTCCTGCGTGAGCTTGCCGATCGCGCAGGTGTCGTCCTTGCCGGTATCGTAGATGCGCAGGAGATCGGCAGCCCGGATGCGGTGCGCTACGGCGCCGAGATAGGGATAACGGGAGATGCCGCGGGAGAACTCATCCCGGCCGTTCGGTCCCTTGCGGACTTCGCCCAGCAGTTCGGCTTCGATCTGGAACCCTGTGTCTTCCCCCTCGCGCCAGCCACGACTGCCAGTTTCCATGGCATAGGCCAATGCCACGACGCGGTTTTCGCCAACGCTGATCGAGATCAGCCGGCCCACTGACCAGAGCTTGGTAAGGTCGGTCTCACCACCTTCGGCGATCGCTGAAATAGTGGCATGAGCGCCGTTGCACGCGACCACACGGCCGAGCAAGCGATTGCCCGGTTTATGGAGATCGCGGCGATCCTGCTCTCCCGCAGAGGAGGAACGGAGGGGATCATTGTTCGGCAAACGTAACCCCCTATCATTGGGGTGGCAGGTTGGGTCATGACTCATCCGTCGGCCGGGTCGTAACCCTCCAACATGTCGAATATAGGTGTCCCGGCTTAACAACTGGTATAGGGGGATGTCGCCTCGAATGCGTAACGGTCAGCAAAATCAGGCGGATGGCTTTTTTTGGTGCAAGGTGGCGTTGACGAAAGCAATTTATCTGGCTAACACTTCGCGCCATGAAAATATCGATCGCTCTTATTGTGGTGGGAACGCGCATGGGCAGGATGGTGTAACCATCCGGCGACAGCCACCCATGCGCGGAAAGACAGGCTCCTCAAGGGGCCTTTTTTTGTGCCTTAAATCCGGCTCGGAGGAGCCGCCGGTAAAAATCCAGCAGCGAATGGACCAAGACAATGACGGACAGCAATAACCAGATGCCAGATAACCGGATGACTGGCGCAGAGATCGTTCTGAGAGCGCTGAAGGACAACGGCGTCGAGCACATTTTCGGATATCCCGGCGGTGCCGTTCTGCCGATCTATGACGAGATCTTTCAGCAGGAGGAGGTTCAGCACATTCTCGTGCGTCACGAGCAGGGCGCCGGCCACGCGGCTGAAGGTTACGCCCGCTCCACCGGCAAGGTCGGCGTCATGCTGGTGACGTCAGGCCCGGGTGCGACGAATGCAGTCACGCCGCTTCAGGACGCACTGATGGATTCTGTGCCGCTGGTCTGCCTGACCGGCCAGGTACCGACCACGCTCATCGGTTCGGATGCTTTCCAGGAATGCGATACGGTCGGCATTACGCGCCCCTGCACCAAGCACAACTGGCTGGTCAAGGATGTCAACGAACTCGCCGGCATCATCCACGAAGCCTTCCGGATCGCCCAGACCGGCCGTCCGGGTCCGGTCGTCGTCGATATCCCGAAAGACATCCAGTTCGCGACGGGCACCTATACGCCGAAGCCCGAAATGGCTGCCAATATCAGCTATCAGCCGAGGACGCAGGGCGATCTGAAGGCCATCCAGGCCGCGATCGATCTGATGGCCACAGCGCGCCGCCCGATCCTCTATACCGGCGGCGGCGTCATCAATTCCGGACCGGAGGCCTCGCGCCTGCTGCGCGAACTGGTCGAGCTCACCGGTTTCCCGATCACCTCCACGCTGATGGGACTGGGCGCCTATCCTGCGTCCGGCACGAACTGGCTCGGCATGCTCGGCATGCATGGCTCCTACGAGGCCAACATGGCGATGCACGATTGCGACGTGATGGTCTGCATCGGCGCCCGTTTCGACGATCGCATCACCGGCCGCCTCAACGCATTCTCGCCGAACTCGCGCAAGGTTCACATCGACATCGATCCGTCCTCGATCAACAAGAATGTTCACGTCGATATCCCGGTCCTCGGCGATGTCGGCAGCGTCCTGGAGGACATGGTTCGGTTGTGGCGGGCTCTGCCAAAGAAGCCGGCGAAAGCGCAGACGGAAGAATGGTGGCAGGAGATCGCCCGCTGGCGGGCCCGCAAGTCCTTCTCCTATAAGAACTCCAACGATGTCATCATGCCGCAATATGCGCTGCAGCGGCTCCATGAATTGACGAAAGGCCGCAATACCTACATCACCACCGAGGTCGGCCAGCATCAGATGTGGGCGGCGCAGTTCATCGACTTCGAGGAACCCAATCGCTGGATGACCTCCGGTGGCCTCGGCACCATGGGCTACGGCTTCCCCGCCGCAATCGGCGTCCAGGTGGCGCATCCGGATGCACTCGTCATCGACGTTGCCGGCGACGCATCGATCCAGATGTGCATCCAGGAAATGTCGACGGCGATCCAGTACAATCTGCCGGTCAAGATCTTCATCCTGAACAACCAGTATATGGGCATGGTCCGCCAGTGGCAGCAGCTGCTGCACGGCAACCGCCTGTCGAACTCCTATACGGAAGCGATGCCGGACTTCGTGAAGCTTGCTGAAGCCTACGGCGCCGTTGGCATGTATTGCGACGATCCGAAGGGGCTGGACGGTAAGATAGAGGAGATGATAGCGGTCAAGAAGCCGGTCATCTTCGACTGCCGCGTTGCCAATCTCGCCAACTGCTTCCCGATGATTCCCTCGGGCAAGGCGCATAACGAGATGCTGCTGCCGGACGAAGCAAGTGACGAAGCGGTTGCCAATGCGATCGATGCGAAGGGCCGCCAGCTCGTCTGAGGCGAGCTGCGAACCTTAAACTGAATTCTGAGGAAACGGACCCAATACCATGAATGCGCATCAGCAACCAACCGGATCTGCCTATTTCATTGCGCCGGAAACGGCTAAGGCGGAGAGCCACACGCTCTCCGTTCTCGTCAACAATGAGCCGGGCGTGCTTGCCCGGGTGATCGGGCTTTTCTCCGGGCGCGGCTACAATATCGAAAGCCTCACGGTTTCGGAAACTGAACACGAGGCCCATCTTTCCCGCATCACCATCGTGACGCGCGGCACGCCGACGGTTCTGGAGCAGATCAAGGCACAGCTGGAACGGATCGTGCCGGTCCATCGCGTCGTCGATCTGACCGTGCGCGCTCGCGAACTCGGTCAGGAGCGGCCGATCGAGCGCGAGGTCGCGCTGGTCAAGGTCGTCGGTCGGGGAGAGCATCGTGCTGAGGCCTTGCGGCTCGCGGACGCCTTCCACGCCAAGGTGGTCGATGCCACGGTCGAGCATTTCATCCTCGAGATCACCGGCAAGTCCTCCAAGATCGATCAGTTCGTCGCGGTCATGAAGCCGCTCGGCCTGGTTGAGGTCTGCCGTACCGGCATTGCCGCTATGAACCGCGGTCCCCAGGGAATGTGAGCAGCCGTTCAGGAATGTTCGGGGAGAGGGTCGGGATCGATTTCATGAAAGATTGGTACCCTCCTGTCGGCATGCGCCTCGGCGCCACCCATTACGTGACGCGATCTGCTCCATGGCTGAAGCACTATTTCGGCTTACAGAAATTGGAGTCTGCATTTACGCCGGGGATCAGGGGTATCGTGTTCTGGGGTGGACGATCCACCGCCCAGCTGGCGCGCCGCATAGCCTTGGTCCGCAGGCTGCCCTATTGGTATCTCGAAGATGGGTACATTCGCTCCGTGGGACTCGGCAAGGAGAATACCTTGCCGATTTCCATCGCTGTCGACGATCTGGGCATGCCGGTGGATGCTTCCAGGGCGTCTCGTCTGGAGCAATTGATCGCGGGTTCGGCGCAGATGGATGTGGGGGCGCTTGGGTCGGATATCCGCAATGTGCTCGTGGAAAACAGGCTCTCGAAATACAACAACCTGCCGCACCGGGAGGTTAAGCTCGAGCGGACGACGAAGCGTCGTATTCTCTTGGTGGACCAGGTGTTCGGTGACGTTTCCGTTCCGATGTCCGGCGGCTCGCCGGAAAGCTTCGCACGGATGCTCGATGATGCCGTGGCAAGCGGCGCTCAATGCGTGGTGCGTACGCATCCGGATGTGATGGCCGGTTTCCGCAAGGGCTATCTGACGGAAAAAGCAGCCCGGACGCCGGGCGTGATCCTGCTCTCGGACGCGGTCTCGGTGTCTTCCATACTGGCGGCAGTGGACGAGGTCTGGACCGTTTCAAGTCAGTTCGGGCTCGATGCCTTGCTGCGGGGCCTGCCTGTGCGGTGTTATGGAGCGCCTTTCTACTCCGGCTGGGGCCTGACAGAAGACAGGTTGAGCCAATTTTCGAGGACAATGCTGCCACGACGGCGGGCGCGGCCGAGTATCGATCAACTGATCGCCGCGACCTTCGCGCTCTATCCCAGCTACCGCGACACACGGACATGGGTGGAGATCGACGTCTTCCGGGCGGTGGATGCGTTGGCCGCCGAGCGGAAGGCGCTCGATCTGGACTGAGAACGTCTAGATCATCGCCAATGGTCTTTTTTCCGTTGGCGGTGGAAAGGCGGCATCGAGGGCTGCCCAGTCCTCGTCGCTGATCTCCAGCTCCGCGGCGGCGGCATTTTCGGCAACCCGATCCGGATGGGCGGATTTGGGGATGGCGATCACACCCTCGCGCTCCAGCAGGAAGGCTAGAGCCACTTGCGCCGGCGTCGCCTGATAGGCCTTGGAAATGTGGATCAGGGTGTCGTTGCGGACGAGCCTCCCTTGCTCGATCGGCGAATAGGCCATGATGGCGATTCCGCGTTGCTGGCACCAGGGCAGAAGGTCGTATTCGATGCCCCGGCGGGAGAGATTATAGAGGACCTGGTTGGCGGCGCAATTCTTGCCCTCCGGTACGATCATCAGTTCTTCCATATCCGCGACATCGAAATTCGAGACGCCCCAGGCGCCGATCTTGCCGTCTCGGCGCAGTTCCTCGAAACCGGCGACGGTTTCGGCAAGCGGATGTTCGCCGCGCCAGTGCAGAAGATAAAGATCGAGACGGTCGGTTCTCAGCCGTTTCAGGCTGCGTTCACAGGCATCGATCACGCCCTGGCGGCTTGCGTTCCACGGATAGACCTTGCTGACCAGGAATACTTCGTCGCGGCGGCCGGCAATGGCTGCGCCGGTGATCTTCTCGGCTCCGCCTTCGGCATACATTTCGGCGGTGTCGATCAAGGTCATCCCGAGATCGAGGCCGCGTTTCAGGCTTTCGATCTCGGCATTTGCCTTGCGGATGTCCTCCCCCATGTTCCAGGTGCCAAGGCCGAGGGCCGGCACGGAGACGCCAGAGGGCAGAGTGACTGTAGGGATATCGGGCATTGGGACCTCGGCCTATCGATTGCGGGCGTTCGTGCTATTCAGATATAGCTTTAACCCAAGCTTCCAAGTTCCGCTTGCGGATCGACCGGAACGATCCTATCACCGGCATAAGGCCTCCCGCAGAGGAGGCGACGCAGATAACGGGATCGGATTGGCGCTCGGGAGTTCTTATGCCGCTGGAAACTTTTCTGGCCCTTGTCCTGTTCGCCTTCACCACTTCGATCACGCCAGGGCCGAACAACATGATGCTTTTCGCGTCGGGTGTGAATTTCGGATTTGCGCGAACGATCCCGCACATGCTGGGCATCGGCGTCGGTTTTCTTTCGCTGCTGATCGCCGTCGGGCTGGGGCTCGGGGCGCTGCTGCAGACCGTCCCGGTCGTCTATACCACGCTGAAATTCGCAGGCGGGCTGTACCTGGTGTGGATCGCCTGGAAGATCGGGACTTCGCGCAGCCTCTCGGAGGGCAAGACCGGCGCGCGGCCGATGACCTTTTTCGGTGCCGCAGCCTTTCAATGGGTCAATCCGAAGGCCTGGGTCATGGCAGTGACCGCCATGGCAACCTACACCAATCCCGAATATTATGTACCGACCGTGCTCCTGGTGGGGCTCGCATTTGCCGCCGTCAACGTGCCGAGCGTATCCACATGGGCAGGTTTCGGATCTGCCTTGCGGGAGTGGCTGTCCGTGCCGGTCAGGCTGAAATGGTTCAATATCACGATGGCCGTCTTGCTCGTCGCAAGCCTCTGGCCGATGCTGCGATGAAGGAAATGGGCATGTCTGCAGACCATCATCACCATCACCATGATCATCACCACGACAACCGCTATAGCGACATGCAGGCGCGGGTCAGGGCGCTGGAAACCGTCCTGACGGAAAAGGGGTTGATCGACCCGGCGGCGATCGATGTGATCGTCGAGACTTACGAAACAAAGGTCGGGCCTCGCAATGGCGCTCACGTTGTCGCCAAGGCCTGGAGCGATCCGCAATTCGCCGAGTGGCTGAAAGAGGACGCGACAGCTGCAATCGCGAGTCTGGGCTATGCCGGCCGCCAGGGCGAACACATGCGGGCGGTGTTCAACACGCCGGAAACGCATAACCTCGTGGTTTGCACGCTCTGCTCCTGTTATCCCTGGGCGGTGCTTGGCCTTCCGCCCGTTTGGTACAAGGCGCCGGCCTACCGGTCTCGTGCGGTCATCGATCCCCGCGGCGTGCTTACCGAATTCGGGCTGACCCTGCCGGACGACAAGAAGATACGGGTGTGGGATTCGACCGCCGAACTTCGCTATCTCGTCATTCCCGAACGGCCGGACGGCACCGAGAACATGAGCGAGGAGGAGCTTGCGAAACTCGTCAGCCGCGACGCGATGATCGGCACGGCGATTGCGGGGGTGCCGGCATGAACGGCCCCCATGATCTTGGTGGGCAGATGGGCTTCGGCCCCGTAGCGCCCGAAAAGGACGAGCCCTATTTTCACGCCGAGTGGGAAAAGCGGGCACTCGGGATTACGCTCTCCTGTGGCGCCTTCGGTGCCTGGACTATCGACGAAAGCCGCCATGCGCGCGAAAACATCCCGCCGGCGGATTATCTCTCCGCCAGCTATTACGAGATTTGGACGCGGGCGCTGGAAGTGCTGCTCGAAAGGCATGGTTTTGCCACAAGAGGCGAGATCGACGCAGGCGTAAAGCAGATGGAGCCGGCAACGCCGAAGCGTATTCTGAAGGCCGACATGGTGCCGGCAGTGCTCGCCCGCGGCGGACCTTGCGACCGCCCGGTGGAGACCGAGCCGCTCTTCCGGCCGGGCGAAAAGGTCAGGACGAAGAATTTCAATCCGCAGACCCATACGCGTTTGCCGCGCTACGCCCGCGCCAAAACCGGTATCGTGGAGGCGGTCCAGGGATCATACGTCTTTCCGGATGACAACGCCCACGGTAACGGCGAGAACCCCCAATGGGTCTATACGGTCGTCTTCGACGCTGGCGAGATCTGGGGCGAGGGCGCCGATCCGACATTGACCATCTCCGTCGACGCCTGGGAGAGTTACCTTGAGCGCCTGTGAAATTCCGTCGCCGCTTGCGCGTTCGCCCGGTTTGCCGAAGTCGCCGGAGGGAGATCCGACCTTTCCCGAACCCTGGGCCGCGGAAGCCTTCGCAATGGCCGTGTATCTGCACGAGAGGGGCGTCTTTACCTGGAGCGAATGGGCGGAGGCGCTTTCCACAGAGGTGCACAAGCCCGGTCGCGCCGAGGACGGCAGTGACTATTTCGACTGCTGGGTGGCCGCGCTGTCCGGTCTTCTGGTCGATAAAGGCATTGCGGACGCCGATGCCATTCTTTCTCTTCAGAAAAGCTGGCAGCGGGCGGCGGAAGCGACACCGCATGGCCGACCGATTGAGCTTGAGAACGACCCGCTGCGGTGAAGGCCCAGGCTCGGAATTTTCCGTCTACGCGGCATGTATCTGCTAGCAGTTGAACGTCTTCGCCTCAGCTTGATCTACTTTCGTTCTTTTTCTGTTGCGATTCCTCCTCGAATCCTGCCAAGTCGCGCCCATGCAATTTGCACCGCAACAGGACGAGGCTCTCAAAGCCGTTTCCCGCTGGCTGAAGGACGGCCGTAGCCAGATTTTCCGGCTGTTCGGTTATGCCGGCACAGGCAAGACGACGCTCGCCAAGCATTTTGCCGAAAATGTCGATGGCGACGTTCTGTTCGCCGCCTTCACCGGCAAGGCCGCTCAGGTGCTGCGTTCCAAGGGTGCGCGGAATGCAAAGACCATCCATTCGTTGATCTACCGCCCGCGCGGCGAGGAGGCCGTGGAGGATGAGGAAACCGGCAAGACCTCCATCGCGCCGATGTTTTCGATCAATCGCCAGAGCCCGGTCGCCAAGGCTGCACTGATCATCATCGACGAATGCTCGATGGTGGACGAGGCTTTGGGCAAGGATTTGATGAGCTTCGGTACGCCGATCCTGGTGCTCGGCGACCCAGGCCAGCTGCCGCCGGTTTCAGGGGGCGGTTTCTTCACCGAGCAGGAGCCGGATTATCTGCTTACCGATATCCACCGTCAGGCTCGCGACAACCCGATCATCCAGCTCGCCATGAATGTGCGCGAAGGCAAGGAGATCATGTATGGCGACTATGGGACGGCGAAGGTAATCTCACGCGACGAGGTGACCCAGCCGCTGGTGCTGGAGGCGGACCAGGTATTGGTCGGCACCAACAAGACCCGCAAGCGCTACAACCAAAGGCTCCGGGAGCTGAAGGGCTTTACGGCAGACTACCCCCAATCCGGCGACAAGCTGGTCTGCCTGCGCAACGATCAGGTGAAGGGCTTGCTCAACGGTTCGCTCTGGCAGGTGATGAGCTCCTCCCGGGAGACCGTAAAGCCCGGGATCAATCTCATGATCCGGCCCGAAGACGACGACATGGATCGCGGTGCGGCGAAGATCAAACTCCTCAAGCAGGCGTTCGAAAGCGACGAGGAAATCCCCTGGTCGACACGCAAGCGCTACGACGAGTTCGACTACGGCTACGCTCTGACTGTTCACAAGGCGCAGGGCTCTCAATGGAACAATGTCGTGCTGTTCGACGAGAGCTTTGCCTTCCGCGATACGCGCGAGCGCTGGCTCTATACCGCGATCACCCGTGCGGCCGAGACATTGACCATTGTGCGCTGATCAATTCGGCACCATGCCGAGCAGCAGCGCCTTCGCGACAGCCTGGAAACGGTTGGTGGCCTGAAATTTCCGGATGATGCCGTCTTCCATCTCGCGGAGTTCTTCGAATGGCAGATCGAGGGTGCGGGCAAGGCGTGGTGCGGAATAACCTTCGGCCATCAGCGCCAGACACCGTTTCTCGATGTCGGACAAGACCAGCGACATGGGGCGCGCCGCCTCACTCGTGTCATCCTCATCTTCCGTCGAAAGAAGGCTTTCGATCTGCTGCATCTGCCGGCGGATATTGGATATGTCCGCGGTCAACTCTCGCTTGCGCCGCGACAGCATGTTCTGGAAGAGTTCGTCCGCTTCCGCCTGGGAGGCTGCGCCGGCCAGTTCATCCATCAATTCCTGGATCACCGCGACCGACATGCCGATCTCCCGGCAGGCATTGATCACCGCCATGCGCTGGATATGTTCGCTGCCATAGACCCGCATGGTGCCTGACCGTTCGGCGGTGATCAGTCCCTTTTCCTCGTAAAAGTGCAAGGTGCGATGGGTGACGCCGAAGAGGTCTGCCATCTCGGCAATCGCCAGCGGTTCCTCCGGTAATTCGAAGGGCAAGGAAACCTGGGGAAGAAACTTGGTCTGTCCACCGGCTGTCACTGCATTGAGTCCGGCTGTCGGGTATCTGGCGTCGCTTCGCATCGGGCCTCCCTGCGAATGGCGTCTATCTAGAGCTCACCCCAGAGTTGCACGCGCATGGCGCGTCTTCGGTTGAGCGCTCGGTACTGAAAACGCGGACCCGATATGATTGGCTAACAGAATTCGCCGGCAAGCCCTGTATCCCGCCGCCTTCGGTCCGGCCGGCGAATTCTGTTAGCAATACATTATGTAAAATTTTCGAAAATGATAGCCCCTCAAGCCACGTGGATTCTCGTCGATGAAAACTCTTTATAGGTGTAATTCCTCAAAGCCGGTGGCGTTCGCGCGATCCATGCCCTAAAAGCTCGGCACCTCCTCTGAAAAACGGATATTGCCATGCCGACCAAGCTCTCCGTAAATCTCAACGCCGTCGCCATGTTGCGCAACCGCCGGGACCTTCCCTGGCCAAGCGTCGAGGGACTGGGGCGGATTGCGCTTCAGGCGGGAGCGGCCGGGCTGACCGTGCATCCGCGTCCTGATCAACGGCACATCCGTTTTTCCGACCTGCCGGTAATCCGCGCTTTGATCGACGACGAATTCCCCACGGCGGAATTCAACATCGAAGGTTATCCCAGCGAAGACTTTCTGGCGCTCTGCGAGAAGACCGAACCGCAACAGGTGACCCTTGTGCCGGACGATCCGAGCCAGGCGACGTCGGACCACGGGTTTGACTTCCGTGCCACCGGTGAAATGCTGAAGCCGATTGTCGCGCGCCTCAAGAGGAAAGGAATGCGGGTTTCGCTATTTGCCGATGGCGATGGAGACGTGGAGGCGATCAAGCTGGCGAAGGCGACGGGAGCCGATCGCATCGAGCTTTATACCGGCCCTTACGGCGGCTGCTTCGATGACCCGCAGCGCGGCGCAGAGATCCTTGAAATGCTCGGGCGTACTGCGGACGCGGCATTGAGCGAAGGGCTCGGGGTCAACGCCGGCCACGATCTGACGGTCGCCAATCTGCCCGCGCTCGTGAGGCGGATCCCACACCTGGCCGAAGTTTCGATCGGCCACGGATTGACCGCGGATGCCTTGGAATATGGCATGGCGGAAACCGTGCGCCGTTTCCGCCGCGCATGTGGACAGACAAATTAAGCGGCGGAGAGCTTTGCCTCGCCGAGTTCGAGTTCCCAGGTCTGGCCGGTGCATTCCGGCCCGAACATCACATGTCTCTCCTCGGAGACAAGTTTGAAGCCTGTCTTCTCATAAATGTGGATGGCGGCTGACAGCACATCATTGGTCCAGAGGGACAGTTTTCGATAGCCGGCTAAGGTTGAAAACTTGATACATTGATCCACCAGCGTCCGGCCGAGGCCGAGGCCGCGGGCAGCCGGGTCGAGATAGAGAAGGCGCAGTTTCGCGACTCCGTCGCCACCATCGGCCACCAGCACCGAGCCGACCCTTCGGCCGTTGCGTTCCGCGATCCAGCAGCGCTCGCGCTCGGGATTGAAGTTGGCGATGAACTTGCCGGCGACGTCTGCGATCAGTCCCTCGAATTTTTCGTTCCAGCCGTATTCGCGGGCATAGGCGGTCGCCTGGGCTTCAATGAGCCATCCTATATCGCCTATCCGGTGCGGCCGAATGACCACAGGCGGCGGGGGTGTCGCCGATTTCGGGTCGAGGATCATCCGGATCGCCTGCATGGAGTCGATCAGCTTTTCGCGGTCGGTCTCGTCCACATGGCCAAGATCGTTTTCGATCTGCCGACGCGAACGCTCGGCGAGCATTTCGTATTCGGCTCGTCCCTTCGCTGTGATAGCCAATACTTGGCTTCGCTTGTCTGCAGGGTCGGGCTGGCTGTCGATAAAGCCTAACTCTCGAAACTTTTTTAGCACCCGGCTCAGATAGGCGGGATCGAGGCCGAGATCATGGTTGAGTTCCGTGGCGGATACGCGCCTGCGCGACCCCATCTCGTAAAGGATGCGCGCTTCCGTCAGCGTGTAAGGAGACTCGAGATAGCCCTTCGCGAGCAAGCCGAGTTTGTTCGTGTAAAATCGGTTGAAGGCGCGAACGGTGTCCAGGAAGGCAAGGTCAGTCATGGCAAAAACCTCCGATCAAGAGATTTTTGTCCACCAAATATTTGACTGAGTCAACTAATTAAGCTGCGGCCTGACTTGCTGTCGCGTCGCCGAGAGCGAAATCCACGGCAACTTTTGCGTGGACTGTTGTGGAATCAACGCCCGGAAGCGGCAGGTTTTCCGGATCGAGAAGGAGGCAGATTTCAGTACAGCCTAGGATGATGCTGTCTGCGCCCTCGGCCTTGGCCTTTTCGATCATGGCAATCGCGCGGTGGCGGGACGCCTCGGCAACGGTCCCGGCGCACAGTTCATTAAAGATGATGTTATGGATATCCGTGCGGTCATCGGCGTCCGGAACCATGACGTCGATGCCGAGCGATTTCATGCGCTCTCCGTAGAATCCATGTTCCATGGTGTATCGGGTCGCGAGCAGAAGCGGACGCGACAGGCCCAGCGATTTCAGCGCTTTGGCCGTTTCGTCGATGATATGGATGACGGGTACGTCAACTGCTGCCTGGACCTCTGGCGCGACGAGGTGCATGGTATTGGTGCAGATCAGGACGCATTCGGCGCCAGCGCTCTGGAGGCTGCTTGCGCTGTTTGCGAGATGCTCGGCCGCCAGATCCCAGCGGCCGGCTTTCTGCATGTCGACGACTTCGGCAAAATTGACCGAATGGAGGAAAACGTTGGCTGACGCAAGACCGCCGAGGCGGTCGCGGACCATCTCGTTGATGAGCCGGTAATAGACCGCGGTGCTTTCGAAGCTCATCCCACCAATCAAGCCAATCGCGCGCATTTTTTCTCCAAATCAGATAGAATTTAGTAACTCCATCTAATTATCTCGAATTTTGGAGATTTGCAATCCTTGGCATTGAGCTAGCCTGATAACGCTGCTTTCTGCGTTTCCAGATAGGCGGCAAGCGGTTGCGGCGCGGCTCCCGTCAGCTTTTCGAAGGCGTCCGTCAGCAGGTCGAAATTACCGGCTCGAATGTTGGCGTCCGCCGAAACCAGCATTTCTACGACAAAGGGCGGGAGGCCAGCGCCGGCAAGACCGTGAGAGAGTTGCTCATCCGTGACGTGAACGACCTCAAGTGGCTTTCCGGCAGCCTTTGAAACGCGTGCCGCGATGTCTTCGGCCGGCAGCGATTCGGGACCGGTAAGCGTCAGCGTCTGATTGCCGGCGGGCGGATTGGCGAGCGCAGCGGCTGCAGCGCGCGCGCAATCGTCGCGGCTGATGTTCGCCACCTTGCCGGCGCCCATGGCCGTATACCACCGTCCGACCTGCAGATTGTGCGGCATCGACATGAGGTAGTTGTCGCTGTACCAGGAATTGCGCAGGATCGTATAGGCGACGCCGCTCGCCTTGATCGCCTCTTCGGTCCCGAGGTGATCCGGAGCGAAGGTGACGAGCGATTTGTCCGGGTTGGGCATTGAGGTGTAGACGATGTGCTTCACGCCGGCCTTGGCTGCAGCAGCGACGGCGTTCCTGTGCTGGTTGAGTCGCTTTCCCGGGACAGCGAGTTCGTCCGTCGAGATGATCAGCACGCGGTCGATGCCCGTGAAGGCCTTTACCAGACCTGCCTCATCGTCGAAGTCGGCAGCGCGGGTTTCAATTCCCTCGGCTGCAAGCCCGGCCAGTTTTTGAGGATCGCGGCTTGCCGCGACGATATCGCCAGGCGCGACTTTGAAGGTCTGCGTCAGGTGACGCAGGACGGCGCGACCGAGTTGTCCGGCGGCGCCGGTGACGAGAAGTCTGGTCATCTCAAATCTTATCCTTCTATCGATGAAACCGGCGCTCTAGCGCGGGTGTAAATGTTGGTCTCAAAAAGAGACTAGCGCTAAAATAGGAATTGACGACTGACTGTAAAGAAGGCAGTTTTGGGGGAGATGGTTATCTGAAGGGAACCACCGTCATGGTGTTCAAGGCGGCGCATAAGCGTGTCCTCGACGGTCAGGAATGCGATATGTCCGGGTGGGATGCAGGAAATTGTCCGGTGCGCGACGTGATCGACCGCATCGCCGGCAAATGGTCGACGTTGCTGCTGGAAGCGCTGTCGCGTCGGCCCTATCGGTTCGGGGAGTTACGGCGGCTGGTGCCGGATATTTCCCAGCGCATGCTCACCCAGACGCTGCGCGATCTGCAACGGGACGGTTATATCGAACGGGAAGTGTTTCCGACAAAGCCGCCGAGCGTCGAATACCGGATGACGGATCTTGGTCGCTCGCTCTTCGAGCCGCTCTCCAAGGTCCTCCGATGGGCCGAAGAGAATCACTCCTTGGTCAAAGCCGCCCGCGTGCAGTACGACGAGAACGAATTGGCTTGATTTAAGAGGGGCGGGCGGATGTTTCCTTACCAACAGCCAAGCCCGCGTGAGACTACCGAATATTCTCGAAAAGCCTCGGTTGGCCAGTAAGCCTCGGACGTTCGATACGCGCCGGGCGCTAGCTCTTTTTGTTGCGCTTGCACACAAGCCGTTTATCGCGCTTCAACAATCTTGCTGCTAAAAGCCCGTGCAATCGCATGGAAGGAGATTTCCGATGAGCCGTTCTTGCCTTGCCGTCATCCTCGCAGCTGGCGACAGCACGCGGATGAAATCGTCGATGTCGAAAGTGCTGCACCCGGTCGCCGGCCGGCCGATGATCGCGCATGTCATGGCGGCTATCGCATCGACCGGCGTTTCCGATGCTGCTCTTGTCGTCGGGCGGGACGCGGAGGCGGTCGCCAGGGCCGGCGCGGTGGACGGTGTTTCCGTCGAGACATTCCTCCAGACCGAGCGTCTTGGAACGGGCCATGCAGTGCTGACGGCAAAGCAGGCGATTGCCCGCAGCTACGATGACGTTCTGATTGCCTATGGTGATGTTCCCCTCGTGACATCGGCGCCCTTTGCTGCGGCGCGCGAAAAGTTGGCGCAAGGTGCCGATGTCGTGGTCATCGGATTCCGCACCGACAAGCCGACCGGCTACGGTCGCCTCCTGGTGGAAAATGACGAGCTGATCGCGATCCGCGAAGAGAAGGACGCCACCGAGGAAGAGCGGAAAATCACTTGGTGCAATAGCGGGTTGATGGCGATAGACGGCCGGAAGGCATTGTCCTTTCTCGAAAAGATCAACAACCACAACGCAAAGGGTGAGTATTACCTTACCGATATCGTGGAAATCGCCCGTGCCGCCGGGGGCAGGGTCGTGGCCGTCGACGCTCCGGAAACGGAAGTTGCCGGCTGCAACAACCGCGCCGAACTCGCCTTTCTGGAAAAGCTCTGGCAGGAGCGCCGTCGTCACGAACTGATGGTCTCGGGCGTCACCATGATCGCGCCGGAGACGGTCTTCCTCTCCTACGATACCGAGATCGGCCAGGACGCGCTGGTCGAGCCGAACGTCGTGTTCGGGCCGGGCGTGACTGTGGAATCTGGTGCAGTGATCCATGCCTTCTCGCATCTTGAAGGCGCGCATGTCAGTGCCGGAGCGACTGTCGGACCGTTTGCACGCCTCCGCCCCGGAGCAGAGCTTTCGGCAGGCGCCAAGGTCGGCAATTTCTGCGAGGTCAAGAACGGTAAAATCGGCGAGGGGGCCAAGGTCAATCACCTGACCTATATCGGCGATGCCGTGATCGGCGCGCATGCGAATATCGGGGCAGGAACCATCACCTGCAACTACGACGGCGTGAACAAGCACGAAACGCGCATCGGCGCGAACACCTTTATTGGCTCGAATTCGGCCCTCGTCGCACCGGTGTCGATCGGCGACGGCGCTTACGTCGCCTCCGGCAGCGTCATTACCGAGAACGTGCCGGCGGACGCATTGGCATTCGGTCGGGCACGCCAGGAAGTAAAGCTCGAGCGTGCCAAAGTGATCCGGGAACGCGCCCTTGCGTTCAAGGCCGCTAAAAAGGCAACGAAATAAACAATTGCGCCTTAACCGCCGAGCATTACTTTCCGACATCGAAAGTGACCGCCGGGCCGATTGCGTCGGGCCGGCAATCGGCTAGGACTGCGCGGGTTCCAACGAAACGAAGAGGGTGGTTTATGTGCGGGATTGTCGGGATCGTCGGAAAAGAACCGGTGGCGGCGCGCCTGGTCGATGCGCTGCGGCGACTCGAATATCGCGGTTATGATTCCGCCGGCGTCGCGACCATCCACGACGGAAAAATGGACCGCCGTCGCGCCGAAGGAAAGCTCTTCAACCTCGAAAAGAAGCTTGATGCGGAGCCTCTGCCGGGCGCCATAGGCATTGCCCATACCCGTTGGGCGACCCACGGCGTGCCGAACGAGACCAACGCCCACCCGCATTTCGTCGAAGGCGTCGCCGTCGTCCATAACGGAATTATCGAGAATTTTTCCGAGCTGAAGGATGAACTGCTGGCTGAAGGCGCGGTTTTCCAGAGCCAGACGGATACCGAAGTCGTTGCCCATCTTCTGGCGAAATATGTCCGCCAGGGGCTCGATCACCGCGAGGCCATGCTCGCGATGCTGAACCGCGTTTCCGGCGCCTATGCGCTGGTGGTGATTTTCGAGGACGACCCGGCCACGATCATGGCAGCCCGCTTCGGGCCGCCGCTCGCCATCGGCCACGGTCGCGGCGAGATGTTTTTGGGTTCGGATGCCATAGCGCTCTCGCCCTTCACGAACGAGATCACCTATCTCGTCGATGGCGACTGCGCGATCATGACCCACAAGGGCGTCGAGATCATCGACTACGAGGGCAAACCCCTGAAGCGGCCAAGCCAGATTTCGCAGGCTTCCGCCTTCATGGTCGACAAGGGCAACCATCGCCATTTCATGGAGAAGGAGATCTACGAGCAGCCCGAGATCATTTCCCACGCGCTCAGCCACTATATCGATTTCGCCTCCCATACGGTGAAGTCGAATGAAACGGCGATCGATTTCGGCAAGGTCTCCGGCCTCGCCATTTCCGCCTGCGGCACGGCCTATCTCTCCGGTCTGGTCGGCAAATACTGGTTCGAACGTTATGCGCGCCTGCCGGTCGAGATCGACGTCGCCTCCGAATTCCGCTACCGCGAACTGCCGCTGTCGCCAAGGCAGGCGGCGCTTTTCATCTCGCAATCCGGCGAGACGGCGGACACGCTTGCCTCGCTTCGGTACTGCAAGGACCAGGGGCTGAAGATCGGCGCGGTCGTCAATGTCAAGGAATCGACAATAGCGCGTGAATCGGACGCGATCTTCCCGATCCTGGCAGGGCCGGAAATCGGCGTCGCCTCCACCAAAGCCTTCACCTGCCAACTTGCGGTGCTGGCCGCGCTTTCCATTGGCGCCGGTCGTGCCCGCGGCACCGTGACGGCCGGCGACGAAAGGGCGATGGTCAAGCATCTCGCCGAGATGCCGCGCATCATGAGCCGGGTGCTGAACGAGATCCAGCCGCAGATCGAGGTCCTGTCGCGCGATCTCTCACGTTTCAAGGACGTGCTTTATCTCGGCCGCGGCACGAGCTTTCCGCTTGCCATGGAAGGCGCGCTGAAGCTTAAGGAAATCTCTTATATCCATGCCGAAGGTTATGCTGCCGGGGAGCTCAAGCACGGGCCGATCGCGTTGATCGACGAGAACATGCCGGTAATCGTCATTGCGCCCCATGACCGTTTCTTCGAAAAGACCGTTTCGAACATGCAGGAAGTGGCGGCCCGCGGCGGCAAGATCATTTTCATCACCGACGAAAAGGGCGCCGCCGCGTCGCGACTGCCGACCATGGCGACAATCGCGCTGCCGAATGTCGATGAGATCATTGCGCCGATGATCTTTTCGCTGCCGATCCAGTTGCTGGCCTATCACACGGCAGTCTTCATGGGGACTGACGTCGACCAGCCGCGCAACCTCGCGAAATCCGTCACCGTCGAGTGATATCCGCCGCTTTTCCTTGCATCGCACCATCGCATCCTGCATTGTCGCATTCAAATGAATGCGGCAGTGCTTTAGGTGATTCAAGGAAGCGGAATGAGCGACAGTCCAGAGCGAATATCGCTGGCCGGCCGCCTCCGGAACAACTTCCTGACCGGGCTCATCATCTGCGCGCCTCTGGCCATTACCATCTGGCTGACCTTCGCCTTTATCGACTGGGCCGATAGCTGGGTCACGCCCTACATTCCGCAACGCTACGACCCGCAATACTATTTCAACATCACCATTCCCGGCACCGGGCTGGTGATGGCGGTGGTCCTGATTACCATTATCGGTTTTCTCGGCAAAAACCTGATCGGCCGCTCCATCGTCAATTTCGGCGAATCGATCCTGCATCGCATGCCGCTAGTCCGCACCATCTACAGGAGCGTCAAACAGATCCTGGAGACCGTGCTGAAGGAACAGTCCACCTCCTTCAAGAAATGCGGACTGATCGAGTTTCCCAGTCCCGGCATGTGGGCGCTGGTCTTCATTTCCGGGGATGCGCAGGGCGAGATCGCGGCGAAGCTCAATGCGGACGGCGAGGAAATGGTCGGGGTCTTCCTGCCGCCGACGCCGGTGCCGACAGCGGGCTTTCTGATGTTTGTCCCGCGAAGCAAGGTCATCATGCTGGACATGACGCCGGAAGAGGGCGCCAAGCTCCTGATTTCCGGCGGCCTGATTGCGCCGGACTACAGGCCGAGTGCCGGAGCGCCGACTGCGGTTTTGCCGCCGCCCGTCGTTCAGGGGTGAATTATCCGGCTCTCAGGAAGCGGATCGCCTCGTCGCGGCGGTGGAGGTAGAGTAGCACGCGCATATTCTGCCCACGCTCGCTGGTGAGCTCCGGGTCCCGTTCCAGCAGATAGGTTGCGTCCTTGCGGGCGATGTCCAATAGGTCGGCGTGCGCTTCGAGGCTCGCAATGCGAAAACCGGGCGTGCCGGATTGCCGCGTACCGAGAAGCTCTCCCTCGCCACGCAGGCGCAGATCCTCTTCCGCAATCAGAAACCCATCTTCGCTGTCGCGCAATATCGACAGCCGTGCGCGGCCGGTCTCGCTTAAGGGACCCTTGTAGAGAAGGATGCAGGTCGATGCGTCGTCGCCGCGCCCGACCCGGCCGCGAAGCTGGTGGAGCTGGGCAAGTCCGAAACGTTCGGCATGCTCGATCACCATGATGGTCGCATCCGGAACGTCGACGCCGACTTCCACCACCGTCGTCGCCACCAGCAACCGCAGTTCGCCGTTCTTGAAGGCACTCATGACCGCATCTTTTTCCGGTCCGCTCATGCGTCCGTGCACCAGACCGACATTGTCGCGGCCAAGTTCCTGCGCCAGCACCTGATAACGTTCCTCCGCCGACATCAGGTCTGAAACGTCCGATTCTTCAACGAGCGGGCAGATCCAGTAGCCTTTCTTTCCGTCGGCGATCGCCGTTCTAAGGCGGGAAACGATCTCCCCGATGCGCTCCGTAGGAATGGTAACCGTCTGGATAGGTTTTCGGCCGGCTGGCTTTTCGGTCAGCTTGGAGACATCCATGTCGCCAAAGGCGGCGAGCACCAGTGTGCGCGGGATGGGCGTCGCGGTCATCACCAGCATATGCGGCGAGATGCCCTTGGCGGTCAGGCGCAGGCGCTGATGAACACCGAAGCGATGCTGTTCGTCCACAACGGCCAGCAACAAATTATGATAGCTGATCGCATCTTGAAAAAGGGCATGGGTGCCGATGACGATCTGGGCTTCGCCGGATGCGATGCGTTCGACGATCTGATCGCGTTCGCGGCCCTTCGTTCGACCTGTCAGCACTTCGACGGTCACGCCTGCGGCGCCTGCAAGCCTCGAGATGGTAGAAAAATGCTGGCGCGCGAGGATTTCCGTCGGCGCCATCAGAACCGCCTGGCCGCCGGCCTCGACGGCAGCCGCCATGGCCAGCAGGGCGACCAGCGTCTTGCCGGCACCGACATCGCCTTGCAGCAGCCTCAGCATGCGGTCCTCGCCCGCCATGTCCTTCAGAATATCGTCAACCGCCTTCTTCTGGCTCGGGGTGAGCGAGAAAGGCAGGTGGGCTATGATCTCTGCCGCCAGATCACCCTTCACGCGGATCGGTTGACCGGGCACTTTGCGGATGCGTTGCCTGACGAGAGCAAGCGACACCTGACCCGCCAGGAATTCGTCATAGGCAAGCCGCCGGCGGGCGGGTGATTGTGATTCGACATCCGTCTCGTCGCGCGGATCGTGCAGCCTTTGGAAGGAATCCGTAACGGAAGGAAAGCCCTGACGTAACGCCAGATTGACGTCCACCCATTCCGGCAGGATCGGCAGGCGCGCGAGCGCCCCGTCGATGGCTTTGCGCAAGAGCTTCGGGGAAAGGCCTGCCGTCAGCGGATAAACGGGTTCGATCAGCGGCAGGTTCTCGGCTTCCGAAGATTTCACGATGAAGTCCGGATGCACCATGGATGGCCGGCCGTTGAACCAGTCGACCTTGCCGCTCACCATGACCGTCTCGTCGATCGGCAGGGATTTCTCCAGCCAGTTGCCCTTGGCGCGGAAGAATGTCAGCGCCAGCTCGCCGGTATCATCGTGCAGAAAAACGCGGTAGGGCAGGTTGGGTTTGCCCCTTGGCGGCGGTTGGTGCCGGTCGACACGACCTTCGATCGTCACGATTGCGCCTTGCGGCGCAAGGGCGATTCCCGGCCGATTGCGCCGGTCGATCAATGAATGGGGGGCATGGAAGAGCAGGTCGACGACACGGCAGTCGTCCGCGTCCTCTCGGCCTGTCACGCGGGCGATCAGGTCTGCAAGCTTCGGCCCTACGCCCGCAAGCGAGGCGACCGGTGAGAAGAGCGGATCGAGGACGGCAGGACGCATGGCGCGCAAAATGCGATGAATTTTAGCCGTTTGGCAAGGTGACGAGGCTGTATTTCCGTCCTATATGAACCGCGGAACAAGGACACCGATATGACAGGACTATCGCGCACCAGCGCGGATCTCGACCCGCGCCGCCGCCGCATCCTTTATCGCTGCTGGCATCGCGGCATCCGCGAAATGGACCTCGTTTTCGGAAGCTTTGCGGAGGCCGAGATCGCCCGGCTGTCGGAGGAAGAACTCGACGAATTCGAGACGATCATGGGCGAAGACGATCATGATCTGCATGCCTGGATCACAGGAGCCAAGCCGCTGCCGGAGCACAGGCAGACGCCGCTTTTTGCTCGGGTTGCGGCCTATAAGCCTGATTTTGATCCTGTCACCAAAGCTTCGCTCGAAGCAAGGCGCGGGCCGACGCAATGATTCCAGGATTTGATGCGAAGAAAATAGCGGCGGCGCAGGCTCCGCTGAGCATCGGCAATGTGCCTCCCGGCATGGAGCCGCTGGTGCTGGCCGAACTGGCAAGGGCGGGCCAGCCCGTAGCCTATATCATGTCCGACGGCCAGCGCATGCCCGATCTCGAGCAGATGCTGTCATTCGTCGCGCCGGAAATTCCGGTGCTCACGCTGCCTGCCTGGGACTGTTTGCCTTACGACCGGGTTTCACCAAGCGCGGATGTCTCCGCCCGCAGACTTGCGGCCCTTTCTGGTCTGATCTCGCATCGCAAGAAGCCTCATGCCGCGATCGTACTGGTGACGGTCAATGCGATGCTGCAGAAGATCGCTCCCTCGGAGATTATCGAGAGCCTTGCCTTTTCGGCGAGGCCTGGCAATCAGATCCGCATGGACGACATTGCTGCTCGGTTGGAGCGCAACGGCTTCGAGCGCGTTGCGACCGTGCGCGAAGTGGGCGAATTCGCCGTTCGCGGCGGCATTCTGGACGTCTTCGTGCCGGGCACGGAAGAGCCTGTGCGGCTGGATTTCTTCGGGGATACGTTGGAATCGATTCGTTCATTCGACCCTGCCAGCCAGCGGACCACCGGCCAGACCCGTTCTCTCGATCTCAATCCCATGAGCGAGGTGACGCTGACGCCGGACACGATCAGCCGCTTCCGGAAGAACTACCTCTCCCTTTTCGGCGCAGCCACTCGCGACGATGCGCTCTATCAGGCGGTCTCGGAAGGACGGCGTTATGCCGGCATGGAGCATTGGCTGCCTCTCTTTTACGAGAGGCTCGAGACGGCCTTCGACTATCTCCACGGTTTTCGCATCGTTACCGATCACACGGCCAAAGAGGCTGCGAACGAGCGTTCCAAGCTTGTCCTCGACTATTACGACGCGCGGCGCGACAGCGGGACGCAGGGCAAGGGAGCCGCGGCGCAGGCCGCGCCTTACAAGCCGGTTTCTCCCGGCCAGCTCTACCTCGACGGCAAGGCTTTCGCCTCTGCTCTCGCTGCGGTCAACGCGCTGCGGCTTACGCCATTCAATGAAGCGGACACTGAAGGTCGCCGGGTGGTGACGCTCGATGCGCATGCCGGGCCGCGCTGGGCCAAATCGCAGACCGAGGACAAGGAGCGAGACGAGCGCATCAATGTGTTCGACCTGGTCGTCAAGCATATTGCCGACAAGCGGGCGGCCGGCATCAAGGTGCTGGTGACGGGCTGGTCGGCCGGTTCGCTCGATCGTCTGTTGCAGGTGCTCGACGAGCGCGGCCTGAAGCGTATCAAACAGATCGAGAAGCTCTCCGATCTCGATACACTCGAAAAAGGTGAAGCGGCCTCGGCAGTGCTAAGCCTGGAGGCGGGCTTCGAAACCGACAAGATCGCCGTCATCGGCGAGCAGGATATCCTCGGCGACCGCATGGTCCGCCGCGGCAAACGCCGCAAGCGCGGAGCGGATTTCCTGACGGAAGTGGCGGGCCTCGACGAAGGTTCGCTGGTCGTCCACGCAGAACACGGCATCGGCCGCTTCGTCGGCCTCGTGACCATCGAGGCAGCCGGCGCGCCGCGGGCATGCCTGGAACTGCACTATGCCGATCAGGCTAAGCTCTTCCTGCCTGTCGAAAATATCGATCTCTTGTCGCGCTATGGTTCGGATGCCGCCGAAGCGCAATTGGACAAGCTCGGCGGCGGCGCCTGGCAGGCCCGCAAGGCCAAGCTCAAGAAGCGCCTGCTGGACATGGCGGATGCGCTTATCCGCATTGCCGCGACCCGCATCACCCGCCGTGCGCCTGTATTGACCACGCCGGAAGGGCTCTACGACGAATTCGCCGCACGTTTTCCCTACGACGAGACGGACGACCAGGCGAATGCCATCGACGCCGTGCGGGACGACCTGGGAGCGGGCCGGCCGATGGATCGTCTGGTTTGCGGGGATGTGGGATTTGGTAAAACCGAGGTTGCGCTGCGGGCGGCGTTTTTTGCGGCGATGAACGGCGCGCAGGTCGCAGTCGTCGTGCCGACCACGCTGCTTGCCCGCCAGCACTACAAGACCTTCCGCGACCGTTTTCGCGGCTTGCCGATCACCGTTGCCCAGGCATCCCGTCTCGTATCTGCCAAGGAACTGGCGGAAACCAAGAAAGCTCTGACCGAGGGCAAGGTGGATATCGTAGTCGGCACCCACGCACTGCTCGGCGCCGGCATCAAGTTCGCCAATCTCAGCCTGCTGATCATCGACGAAGAGCAGCATTTCGGCGTCAAGCACAAGGAGCGGCTGAAGGAGCTAAAGAGCGACGTGCATGTTCTGACGCTCTCGGCGACGCCTATCCCTCGCACGCTGCAGCTTGCTATGACGGGTGTTCGCGAACTTTCGCTCATCACCACCCCGCCGGTCGACCGCATGGCGGTCCGCACCTTCATCTCGCCCTTCGATCCGCTCGTCATCCGCGAGACGCTGATGCGCGAGCATTACCGCGGCGGCCAAAGTTTCTATGTCTGTCCCCGGGTCGCCGATCTGCCGGAGATTCAAGCTTTCCTTCAGTCGGACGTTCCGGAGCTGAAGGTGGCCGTCGCCCATGGTCAGATGCCGGCCGGTGAGCTTGAAGACATCATGAATGCCTTCTACGACGGCAAGTACGACGTGCTTCTCTCGACGACCATCGTCGAATCCGGTCTCGACGTGCCGACCGCCAATACGCTGGTGGTGCATCGCGCCGACATGTTCGGACTGGCGCAGCTCTATCAGCTTCGCGGCCGCGTTGGCCGCTCCAAGGTGCGCGCCTTCGCGCTGTTCACCCTGCCGGTCAACAAGCCGCTCACGACGACGGCGGAACGTCGCCTGAAAGTGCTGCAGTCGCTCGACACTCTCGGGGCCGGATTCCAGCTTGCAAGCCACGACCTTGATATCCGCGGCGCCGGAAACCTGCTCGGCGAAGAACAATCCGGTCATATCAAGGAAGTCGGTTTCGAGCTCTACCAGCAGATGCTGGAGGAGGCGGTGGCGGAAGTGAAGGGCGACGACGAGATCGTCGATACCGGCTGGTCACCGCAGATTTCCGCTGGCATCACTGTGATGATCCCGGAATCTTATGTGCCGGATCTGCATCTGCGCATGGGGCTCTATCGCCGTCTTGGTGAGGTCTCCGAACTCTCCGAGATCGACGGTTTCGGCGCGGAAATGGTGGATCGTTTCGGCCCGATGCCGCCGGAGGTGCAGAACCTTCTGAAGGTCGTCTACATCAAGTCCCTTTGCCGGAAGGCAAATGTCGAGAAGCTGGAGGCAGGGCCGAAGGGCGTGGTCGTTACCTTCCGCGACAAGCAGTTCCCGAATCCTGCAGCGCTCGTGGGATATATCGCCAAGCAGGGAACGCTCGCGAAGATTCGGCCGGATCAGAGTGTATTCCTGACGCGGGAGCTTCCCACGCCGGAAAAAAGGCTGACGGCTGCAGCGCAGGTGATGACACAATTCGCGGAGCTGGCGAAAGCCTGATCCTGCACGTTACGAATGGATCGGGTGTCGCGGGTATCGGGCCTTGCGAGCCCCTTTGGTCTGCGGGCGAGGGGACCCTGGATCAAATCATGCCTTTGCGGGCATCGGCCTTGAGCTTGGCAATCTCGCGCAAGGCGTTGACGAAGACATCCGGTGTCTGCGCCCCGCTCACCGCATATTGTCCGTCGATGATGAAAAAAGGAACGCCGGTGACGCCCATCTTCTGGGCCGCGTCGATCTCGGAAAGAACCGTGTCCTTGTCCGCATCCGTCGCCAGAAGGTTTTCGATCACCTTTCGGTCAAGGCCAGATTGCTCGGCAATATCTGCCAGCACTGCGGGATCGCCGACATTTCGTCCTTCCTCGAAATTTGCCTTGAAGAGGGCTGTTGCGACCTTGTCCTGAACTTCGCGCCCCTCGGTCATCGCCCAATGCAGCATCCGATGTGCATCGAGCGTATTCGGCCCGATCTTGATTGCCTCGAAATTGTAGCGGATGCCAACGTCCTCGCCGAGCTTTTGCAGCATGGCATGGGCGCGATCCACCGCGTCCTTACCCCCAAGCTTGCGGGCCAGATCGCTCTGGTGATCGACGCCTTCCGGCGGATGGTCCGGATTGAGCCGATAGGGGCGCCAGTTGATGTCCACCCCGATCTCGTCCTGCACTTCGGCGATGGCGAGCTCCAGCCGCGCCTTTCCCAGATAGCACCAGGGGCAAACGACGTCCGAAACGATGTCTATGGTCACGCGCTCCATGACGGGCTTCCTTTACTTGATCGACCTGAATTCGGCTATTGCGCCCGTTTGTCCCACCAGGTGTTGAGCTGGTAGCCATAAAGCGGCAGTTTCTCCGGATAGCTGATATAGCTGCGGCGCGCCAGCCATTGCTCCGGTATGTGATAAAGCGGCACCATGTAGTGACCGGAAATCAGCAACCGATCATAGGCGCGCACCGCCGCTTCGAAATCCTCCTTGCTACGGGCGGAGAGGATGGACCCGATGAGCTTGTCGACATCCGGGTCGGCGACGCCAGCGAAATTGAAGCTGCCCGGCCGGTCGCGCGAAGAGGATCCCCAGCGGCCAACCTGCTCGATGCCGGGTGACAGCGTCGACGGATAGGATTTGACGATCATGTCGTAGTCGAAACTGCCGGAGCGGGCCTGGTACTGTGCGTCGTCGACAGTGCGGATCGCCATGTCGACGCCGATCATCTTCAGCGTGCGCTGATAGGCGATCGCCAGCTTTTCCTGGTCCTGGGTCTGCGTCATCACCTCGAAGACGAGCGGTTTTCCGTTGGCATCGGACATCTTGCCGTTCTTGATCGTGTAGCCGCCTTTTTTCAGAAGGTCGACAGCGTCTCTCATCACCTTCCGATCGGCGCCGGAGCCGTCTGTTTTCGGCAGGCGATAGGTGCCGTCGAGAACCGCAGGTTCGATCCTCTCCTTGGCCGGTCCGAGAATGGCAAGTTCGCGCTCATCTGCCGGTCTGCTGAGAGAAGAGAGCGGCGAGTCCTGCCAATAGCTTTCCGTACGGGTATAGGCGCCTTCGAAGAGGTTTTTGTTGGCCCATTCGAAATCCAGGGCCAGCGACAGGCCGGCACGGACGTTGACGTCGGCAAAGACTGGACGACGGGTGTTGAACACGAAGCCGAGCATGCCCGTTGGAAGCTGCGGCTTGAAGGCGTCTTTTATGACTTCGCCTTTCTGTACAGCGGGAAAGTCATAAGCACGAGCCCAGTGAGTCGGGCTGCCTTCCAGATAGACATCGATCACACCCTTCTTGAAGGCTTCGAAGAGAGTGTTTTCCTGCAGGAAATATTCTACCGAGATCTGATCGTAGTTATCGAAGCCGATCTTCGAGGGAATGTCCTTGCCCCAATAATCCCGATTTCGCTCATAAACGATGCGTTCGCCGGGTGACACGGATTTGACGAGATAGGGGCCCGAGCCCACAGGGGGCTTCAAAGTCGACTGGTCGAAAGTCGTAGGATCGATGACGTGTTTCGGCAGGATTGGGGTGGAGGTAGCGAGGATGAGCGGGAACTCGCGGTCAGCCTTGTCGTTGAAGGTAAAACGTACGCTGCGTTCGCCCACCTTTTCCATCTTTTCCACGGGCGCAAGCCGGTTGGAAAAGGGAATTCGGCCTTTGTCGCGCAGAATTTCGAACGTGAAGATCACGTCCTCCGGGGTCACCGGCTGGCCGTCCGACCACTTTGCCTTCGGGTTGATGTTGAACTGTATGAAGGTGCGGTCTTCATCCCATTCGACGCTCTCGGCGAGCAGACCATAAAGCGTGAATGGTTCATCGCTGGAACGAGTCATCAGGGGTTCGTAGAGGAGATGCCCGAAGATGGTGTCCCAGAGGCCGCGTGCGGTCGTGCGCATGCTTTTGAGGACGAACGGATTGAGGCTGTCGAATGTGCCGACCACCCCATAGGCCACCCTGCCGCCCTTTTTGACCTCCGGATTGACGTAAGAAAAGTGCTTATAGTCTCGTTGCAGGGCCGGCGATCCGTGCATTGCGATCCCGTGCAGGGGCTCGGCTGTTGCGGGCCCGCCGATCAAAAGGGCCGCGATAAGGGGAACAAAGCGTCGCATCGAGCTCATGGTGGGAGATGTCCTCGCTGATTCGAAGGCAAGATAACGCATACCCCTAGGGGGACCAACCCGGCACCGCCCGCGAAAGATTGAACAGGCGCGTTAACGCCTTGTGAAAAAATACGAAAGAGGGGGCTGGATATCGTGGCCGTCGCGATGTAACAGGTTTGCCGGACGGGCGGGTCATTCAAATGCCTCATTTCGCCGACAGGTGACGGGCAGTAGGACACCCCGAGGGATTTGAACGGCGTCTTGCCGCCCCACGGATTTCAGGAGACGGATCTCGTTATGATGCTTAAGGCAACCCAAGTTCTGCGGACGGCAATGTCCGTTCTCGCTCTCTCGGTTGGCGCAAGTGCGCTGCCGGCTGCAGCCCTTGCACAGGATGCCGCGGCACCTGCCGCCGCCGCTCCGGGTGCACCGCCGCTCGGCTGGTTCAAGACTTGCAGCAAGCAGGATGACAGCGACATCTGCGTCGTGCAGAACATCATCGCCGCCCAGAACGGGCAGTTGGTCACGGCTGTCGGCCTGATCACCGTCGAAGGCAAGGTAAACCGCAAGATCCTGCAGGTTTCGGTTCCGACCGCGCGCCTCGTGCCGCCGGGCGTCATCATGCAGATCGATGGCGGCAAGGGCCAGAAACTGGATTATGTCGTCTGCCTGCCGGATAAATGCACTGCGGAAGTGCCGTTGACGGACGCGATGATCGCCAGCCTCAAGAAGGGTAACGACGTCGTCTTCACGTCAATCAACTTCCGCCGCGCGCCGAACCCGATCAAGGTTTCGCTCTCCGGCTTTACCGGTGTGTTCGATGGCCCGGCAATGCCGCAGGAGCAGATCGCCCAGAGCCAGCGCAGCCTGGAAGAAGGCCTGCAGAAGAAGGCGGAAGAAACCCGCAAGAAGCTGGAAGACGCACAGAACGCGGCCAAGCAGGGCCAGTAACCGTCTTGATGTTCATCTGAGAAAAAGCCGGCAGAGATGCCGGCTTTTTTGTAGGCAGGACGCCGGGAGATGCAGGCGTCTTTTTTTGATTGTCGCCGCCAGTCAGTGGGCCAGGATGACCTTGGGTTTCAGCTGGCCTGATGGACCGCGATCGAAGATCTGGTAGACCTGAGGATTGCGCAAGGGAGTATCGCTCTCGTCATGCTCCAGGTTTTGCTCCGAAACGTATGCGACATATTCCGTCTCGTCGTTTTCGGCGAGCAGGTGATAGAAGGGCTGGTCCTTGTTTGGCCGGATTTCGACCGGAATGGCATTCCACCATTCTTCAGAATTGGCGTATTCCGGATCCACATCGAACACGACGCCCCGAAACGGAAAGACCTTGTGGCGGACCACCTCTCCGATTGTAAACTTAGCGTTGCGTTGTTTCATGGTGCGATGTCCTTTCGCATCCTAATGTGGGAATAGAATTCTCTGACATCAAGAGAGTAATGCGCACCGCCCTTCATTGTTCCAAGGATAGACTTGCGTCATCTGTGGCCGACGGATCTGGAATCGCAAAATTACTTCCTGCGACGGCTGAGCATTCCAAGGTCCGGCAATAATCGAGAATCCTGCCGTCAAACCGGATCGCCGCTATGGCCCCGGTATTCCCTGCCGCTGAGGCGATGCCGCGCCAAAAAAGAACGGCGGGCCTGAGCTCGCCGTTCGAAAACGCCAGTGGCAGAATCGCCGGATCAGGCCGAGTAGTACATGTCGAATTCGACCGGATGCGGGGTCATTTCGAAGCGCATGACTTCCGTCATCTTCAGTTCGATATAGGCGTCGATCTGATCGTCGTCGAACACGCCGCCGGCGGTCAGGAACTTACGGTCGCGGTCGAGGTTTTCGAGCGCTTCGCGCAGTGATCCGCAGACAGTCGGGATCTTCTTGAGCTCCTTCGGCGGTAGATCGTAAAGGTCCTTGTCCATGGCCTTGCCCGGATGGATCTTGTTCTTGATGCCGTCGAGACCGGCCATCAGCATGGCGGCGAAGCCGAGATAGGGGTTTGCCAGCGGATCGGGGAAGCGAACTTCCACCCGCTTCGACTTCGGCCCAGTCCCGAACGGGATGCGGCACGAAGCAGAGCGGTTGCGCGCCGAATAGGCGAGCAGCACCGGCGCTTCATAACCCGGAACGAGACGCTTGTAGGAGTTGGTCGTCGGGTTGGTGAAGGCATTGATTGCCTTGGCATGCTTGATAATGCCGCCGATGTAATAAAGGCAGCTCTCGGAGAGGCCGGCATATTCGTCACCCGCAAAGGTCGGCTTCCCGTCCTTCCAGATCGACTGATGCACGTGCATGCCCGAACCATTGTCGCCAAACACCGGCTTTGGCATGAAGGTCGCGGTCTTGCCATAGGCATTGGCGACCTGATGCACGACGTATTTGTAGATCTGGATCTTATCGGCGTTGCGCACCAGCGTGTCGAATTTGACGCCGAGCTCGTGCTGGGCGGAGGCGACTTCGTGGTGATGCTTTTCGACGACCACGCCCATTTCGGCAAGCACGGTCAGCATTTCGGAGCGCATATCCTGCAGGCTGTCGACCGGCGGAACCGGGAAATAGCCACCCTTGACGCGCGGACGGTGGCCGAGGTTGCCGGTCTCATAGTCGGTATCGTCGTTGGACGGCAATTCCGACGAATCCAGCTTGAATCCGGTGTTATAGGGGTCGGCCTTGTATTTGACGTCGTCGAAGACGAAGAATTCCGGCTCGGGCCCGACGAAGATGGTGTCGCCGATGCCGGATGCCTTCAGGTAGGCTTCAGCCTTCTTGGCAGTTCCGCGCGGGTCGCGGTTATAGGCTTCGCCCGAAATTGGATCGAGAATGTCGCAGAAGATGACCATCGTCGACTGCGCGAAGAAGGGGTCCATATGGACAGTGGCCGGGTCAGGCATGAGTACCATGTCGGACTCGTTGATGGCCTTCCAGCCACCGATCGAGGAACCGTCGAACATGACGCCGTCGGCGAACATGTCCTCATCGACCGACGCAATGTCCATGGTGACGTGCTGCAGCTTGCCGCGCGGGTCGGTAAAGCGCAGGTCCACGAACTTGACGTCGTTTTCCTTGATTTGTTTCATGATTTCGCTTGCGCTCGTCATATGACCTTCCTCGATGTAAGATGACGATTGAGCCCGGGCCGGCGGCCGCGGGGCGGATTAGATGGCGTCTACGCCCGTTTCACCAGTGCGGATACGGATGACCTCCTCCACATTGGAGACGAATATCTTGCCATCCCCGATCCGTCCAGTCTGCGCGGCATTGCGAATCGCTTCGATGACCGCTTCCGCGTTCTCGTCCGCCAGGACAACCTCCACCTTAACCTTCGGCAGGAAGTCAACAACATATTCCGCACCGCGATAGAGTTCCGTATGGCCTTTCTGACGCCCGAAACCTTTTGCCTCGGTGACGGTGATTCCCTGCAAGCCGACCTCTTGAAGGGCTTCCTTCACTTCATCCAGCTTGAAAGGTTTGATGATCGCTTCGATCTTTTTCATGAGAAACTATCTCTCCGCTTCTCGCTTGAAGCAGGCCTTTACCCGCTCGGCCATGCCAATGCAGTTATCGTGCCAAACTCGGAAGGGACTTTCAAAAAAATAATGTGTTTTTGAGCGAAATCCCCGCAGAACGGCGTGTTCCGTGGCCGAAATGCTTCCATTTTTTCTGATTCTTGTGCGGTGCGGTGCAGGAATGAGCGTTTTGTCTCGTTTTTGCGGAATGTAAGCAGATGTAAATAGAAGCGCCGTAGAGATTATTATTTAGGCAAATGCATATTAAATATGCTATCGAGAGCCGACATCGCCGCTTGTTTTCTGACCACGTTTCCATTCAATAGCAGTATGAGCTTTCCCATCGATCATCTACTGCTGACGCCGAACGAAATGACCGCAGCCGACACCGCCGCTGCCCGGTCCGGTATTGTCTCGTTCGATCTGATGGAAAGGGCAGGGCGAGCTGTCGCAGCGTCGGCCCTGCGGAATTTTCCCGGCGCATTGCGCTTCGCCGTCCTGTGTGGGCCGGGCAATAATGGCGGCGACGGCTATGTGGCCGCCCGCGCACTGGTAGAGGCCGGTGCTTCCGTCGATGTCTTCCATCTTGGCGACCCGGAGGGACTGAAGGGAGATGCGCGCCACGCACGCCATCTCTGGAGCGGACCCTCCGAGCCGCTCGAATGCTATCGACCCGAGCAGGGTGACATCGTCGTTGACGCCCTTTTCGGTGCCGGCTTGGCGCGGGACGTACCTGAAGCGGTGCAACTGGTGATCGGCAAGGTGGACGGAGCCAAAGTCCCGGTCCTGGCGGTCGATCTGCCCTCAGGCCTCTGCGGCCGCCGCGGCGTGCCGCTCGGCGCGTCTTTCACAGCCCGACATACGGTCACCTTCATGGCCCGCAAGCCCGGACATCTGCTTTTACCGGGACGGTCACTCTGCGGAGACATCGAAGTCTTCGATATCGGTATTCCGGTTCGGATCATCCGTTCCGTCGCGGGCAGGATCTGCGAAAACAGCCCGCTTCTATGGCGGGATCTGGTTCCGGCGCCGGAAGCGGCAACGCATAAATACCGTCGCGGACATCTGGTTGTCTTTTCCGGGGAGGGGACGAAGACGGGGGCCGCCCGGCTTGCCGCCACAGCGGGCCTGAAAGCCGGGGCCGGACTGGTGACCGTTGGATCGCCCGCCGATGCCTTGCCCGTCAATGCCTCCTCGCTCACTGCCGTCATGCTGCATCAGATCGACGACCTGGACGACCTGCAGAATTGGACGGCTTCGGCAAAACTCTCCGCCTTCGTGCTCGGCCCCGGCTTTGGCGTTGGCGAGAAGGCTCGTCAATTCGTCCTGGCGCTCAAGGATCGACCATTGGTGCTGGATGCCGATGGCATTACGTCCTTTAAAGAACGTCCCTCGGAATTGTTCGATGCGTTTGCCGGGGGTGAAACACGCCTGGTGCTGACGCCGCACGAGGGCGAATTCTCCCGGCTATTTCCCGACCTCGCCCCCGAACAGGATCAGAGCAAGGTCGAGAAGGCCTTAAGAGCGGCCGAGCGCGCTCACGCGGTGATTGTCTACAAGGGGGCGGATACGGTGATAGCGGGCCCGGACGGCCGTGCCTGCATCAACGCCAACGGACCGCCATGGCTGGCGACCGCGGGTTCCGGCGATGTGCTGGCGGGCATGATCGGCGCCCTCTTGGCGCAAGGCATGCCCGCCTTCGAAGCGGCCGCCGCTGGCGTCTACCTCCATGCCGAGGCGGCAAAGCGCGCCGGCAGGGGCATGACGGCTGAAGATCTGGCCGCCAATGCGAGTGTCACACTCACCGGTTAGTTTTGGTTTCCAGAAGTTCGCTCATGGCCATTGCGCCGTAGGGGGCGTTGACTTTGCCTTCATGGATAAAGAAGGCGAAGACGTCGCGCGGCTCCTTCTTCGGCTTGTGGCTTTCGTCGATCAGCGGCAGATCGTCCGGCACGCCGCCTTCCGCCCATATTTCAAGCCGGTGCGCCCACGCCTTCATGTCCTTTTCGGGATAACAGGTCTTGATATCGTCGGACCCTTTCTGCAGCCGGGCATAAACGAAATCGGCGGTCACATCGGCGATCATGGGATAGTCGAAATGGTCGGCACAAACCGGGGCGATATTGTATTTCGTCAGCAGCGCGATGAATTCCGGCACCTTGAATGTGTCGTTGCGGACTTCGACGGCATGGGTCAGCTTCAAGCCATCGAGCTTGTTCGGCAGCAATTTCAGGAAAGCCTCGAAATCCTCGGGCTCGAACTTCTTGGTCGGCGCGAATTGCCACAGCAGCGGCCCGAGATGATCGCCGAGTTCCGTCAGACCCTGGGTCAGGAACTTTTCGATGGACTCTCCGGCCTCCGCTAAAACCTTGCGATTGGTGGTGAAGCGGCTCGCCTTCAGCGAAAAGATGAAACCATCCGGCACTTCGGAAGCCCATTTGGCAAAAGTCTCGGGCTTTTGCGAGCCGTAATAGGTTCCGTTGACCTCGATCACCTTCAGTTTGCTGGCCGCATATTCTAGCTGTTTCTTCTTCGCCAGTTTTTCCGGATAGAACGTGCCTTCCCAAGGCTCGAAGGTCCAGCCGCCGATGCCTGTGCGAATAGTGCCGGCTTTCTTCATGAATTCCCCTCCATGACGCAATACTGCTATTCCGCCGCTTCCACCTTCTTCGCTGGCCGGCGATCCAGCAGTTCCTTGAGGAAGTGGCCGGTATAGGACCGCTTTTCCTTGACGATCTGCTCGGGCGTGCCGGACGCGACCACTTCACCGCCGCCCGTGCCGCCTTCGGGACCGATATCGATGATCCAGTCGGCCGTCTTGATGACCTCGAGATTGTGCTCGATCACCACCACGGAATTGCCCTGGTTCACCAGCTCATGCAACATTTCTAGGAGCTTGGCCACGTCGTGGAAATGCAGGCCCGTCGTCGGCTCGTCGAGGATGTAGAGCGTACGTCCGGTCGAGCGTTTCGACAGTTCCTTGGCTAGCTTGACACGCTGCGCCTCGCCACCCGAAAGCGTGTTGGCCTGCTGCCCCACCTTGATATAACCGAGGCCGACATCGAAGAGCGACTGCAGCTTGTCGCGCACCGCCGGCACCGCGGAGAAGAACTCCACCCCTTCCTCAACCGTCATGTCCAGCACGTCGGCGATCGATTTACCCTTGAAATGCACGTCAAGCGTCTCGCGATTGTAGCGCTTGCCGTGGCAGACGTCGCAGGTGACGTAGACATCCGGCAGGAAGTGCATCTCGATCTTGATGACGCCGTCGCCCTGGCAGGCTTCGCAGCGCCCTCCCTTGACGTTGAAGGAGAACCGTCCCGGCTGGTAGCCGCGTGCCTTGGCTTCCGGCAGACCCGCGAACCAGTCGCGGATCGGCGTGAAGGCTCCGGTATAGGTCGCCGGGTTGGAACGCGGCGTACGGCCGATCGGCGATTGGTCGATATCGATCACCTTGTCGATAAACTCGAAACCGTCGATCTTGTCGTGTTCGGCAGGTATTTCGCGCGCACCCATGACGCGGCGCGCGGCAGCCTTGTAGAGCGTCTCGATGAGGAATGTGGACTTGCCTCCGCCGGAAACGCCGGTAACGGCCGTGAAGACACCGAGCGGAATGGCCGCGGTGACATTCTTGAGATTGTTGCCGCGAGCACCGAAAACCTTGATCTCCTTGCCCTTCTTGGGCTTGCGGCGCTCCATGGGAACCGGCACGCCGAGTTCGCCCGACAGATATTTGCCGGTCAGCGACTTGGGATTGGCCATGATGTCCTTCGGCGCGCCCTGTGCCACCACCTGACCGCCGTGGATACCGGCGGCCGGGCCGATGTCGACCACATAGTCCGCCGTTAAAATAGCGTCCTCGTCATGCTCGACGACGATCACGGTATTGCCGATGTCACGCAGGTGCTTCAACGTATCGAGCAGCCGCGCATTGTCCCGCTGGTGCAGGCCGATCGACGGTTCGTCCAATACGTAAAGCACGCCCGTGAGGCCGGAACCGATCTGCGAGGCGAGCCGAATGCGCTGGCTCTCGCCGCCCGAAAGCGTGCCGGAATTGCGCGAGAGGCTGAGATAATCGAGGCCCACGTCATTGAGGAACCGCAGACGCTCGCGGATCTCCTTGAGGATGCGGACGGCGATCTCGTTCTGCTTGGCGTTCAGCTGTTCCGGCAGCACTTCGAACCAGTCGCGCGCAAGCCGGATCGACATATCCGTGACCTGTCCGATATGCAGCTTATTGATCTTCACCGCGAGAGCTTCCGGCTTCAGGCGAAAACCGTTGCAGGCCGGGCAGGGAGCGGCCGACATGTAGCGTTCGATCTCTTCGCGCGCCCAGGCGCTGTCGGTTTCCTTCCAGCGGCGTTCGAGGTTCGGCACGATGCCTTCGAAGTTCTTGATCGTCTTGTAGGAACGGGCGCCGTCGGCATAGTGGAACTCGATCTTTTCCTCAGTGCCCTCCAGGATGGCCTTCTGAGCCTCCTCGGAAAGCTCGTTCCAACGGCTGGACAGCTTGAAACCGAAGGCTTTTCCGAGCGCTTCGAGCGTCTGGTTGTAATAGGGTGAGGTTGATTTCGCCCATGGCGCAATCGCGCCGTCGCGCAGCGTGCGGGCGGGTTCCGGCACGATCAGCGCCTCATCCACCTTCTGCTGCGAACCGAGGCCGTCGCAGGTCGGGCAGGCGCCGAAGGGATTGTTGAACGAAAACAGCCGAGGCTCGATTTCCGGAATGGTAAAACCGGAAACGGGGCAGGCGAATTTTTCAGAAAACAGCACCCGCTCGTGCGTCTCGTTGAGCGACTTGTTGGCGGAGCCACCGGCTGCGGTATCCTCGGCGCGCAGCGGCTTGTCGGCGAATTCCGCGACCGCCAGCCCGTCGGCCAGTTTCAGCGAGGTCTCGAGACTGTCCGCCAGGCGTGCGGAAATGTCGGAGCGCACCACGAGGCGGTCCACAACAACGTCGATGTCGTGCTTATATTTCTTGTCGAGCGCGGGAACATCGGCGATCTCATAGAACTGGCCGTCAACCTTGACGCGCTGAAAGCCCTTTTTCATCAGATCGGCGAGTTCCTTCTTGTACTCGCCCTTGCGGCCGCGGATCATCGGCGCCAGAATGTAAAGGCGCGTGCCCTCCTCGAAGGCGAGGATGCGGTCGACCATCTGGCTGACGGTCTGGCTTTCGATCGGCAGGCCTGTTGCCGGCGAATAGGGCACGCCGACGCGCGCAAAAAGCAGGCGCATATAGTCGTAGATCTCGGTGACCGTGCCGACCGTCGAGCGCGGGTTGCGCGAGGTCGTTTTCTGCTCGATCGAAATTGCCGGCGAAAGGCCGTCTATCTGATCGACATCCGGCTTCTGCATCATTTCCAGAAACTGGCGCGCATAGGCCGATAGGCTCTCCACATAACGACGTTGGCCTTCCGCATAGATCGTGTCGAACGCAAGCGACGATTTGCCCGACCCCGAAAGGCCCGTCATGACGATCAGCGAATTGCGCGGCAGATCGAGGTCGATGCCCTTAAGATTATGCTCGCGCGCGCCACGTATGGAAATGGTTTTGAGTTCACTCATCATCATGCTCTTTGGGAGGATCGAGGTCCTTATGTAGTGATTGATCCGTGCCTGTCGAGACGAAACTGCTGCGATTGCGGACCGTTCCGAGTCGGTTGACAGCACTATAGGAATAAAATAGAACAAATAAAGAACAATTTGCCTGTGGATTAAAATTCATGAATGCCCAACCGGGCATGTCGATGGGCTAAAGTGATACGATTGGTTTCAAGGCCGCAAAGCAGGCGGCGGATGAGGTGAAAGTTATGGCTGGTAGCGTGAACAAGGTGATCCTGATTGGAAATGTAGGCGCCGATCCGGAAATTCGCCGCACGCAAGACGGTCGGCCGATCGCCAATCTTCGCATCGCGACTTCCGAGACCTGGCGCGACCGCAATTCCGGCGAGCGGCGGGAAAAGACCGAATGGCACACCGTCGTGGTCTTCAACGAAGGCCTCTGCAAGGTCGTCGAGCAGTATGTGAAGAAGGGCGCAAAGCTCTATATCGAAGGCGCGCTGCAGACCCGCAAATGGCAGGATCAGACCGGCAACGACCGGTATTCGACCGAAATCGTGCTGCAGGGGTTCAACTCGACGCTGACGATGCTGGACGGCCGGGGTGAGGGCGGTGGCGACCGCGGAGCCCGCGGCGGCAATGACTTCGGCGGTGACGACTTCGGCGGCGGCTATGGCGGTGGAAATGATCATGACCGCCGGTCCTCGGGCGGTTCCAGCGGCTCGAGCCGCGGCGGCAATCAGCCTGCCGGCGGCAATTTTTCCCGCGATCTCGACGACGATATTCCGTTCTGATCCAAGCGGCACTCGCCGGGCGGGTATGCCCGCGGGCAACCGTCCGACCGCCATTAGGCGGAGAGGCGTGTTTCCGTATTCTGGTTCGCGCTGTCTGCGAGCATCGCCACCAGCACGTCCGACTGCGATAGTATCCCCACCAGCTTGTTGGTTCCGCCGGTCACCGGCAGATAGTGCAGCCCTTCTTCTGCAAAGATGACGATCGCGTCGGCAATGGGCGTGTCGGGCGCAACGGTCCGGACCGGTGTGGTCATGATATCCTTGACGGTGTCGTTCGGGGCGCTTGCCCCGGACAGCATAAGCCGAATCCGCTGAGCAAAGCCAATTCTCGGGCGCCCCGTGGTCCAGGTCGCCTTATCCAGGAAATCCGTCTGAGTGACAATGCCCACGACCTCGGCACGGTCGTTGGTGACCGGCAACGCCCGGAAATGGTGGCTGCGCATCACGTCCTGCGCTTCTTTCAGCGAATTGTCGGGCGCGACCGCCACTACATCGCGAGACATGATGCTGGCGCAGTCGAGATGCGTTGCGCGTCTCCGGTAGGATCGCAGTTCGGTTCTTCTGAGGATAGTCTCCAGGTCTTCGCGGTCGATATCCAGAAACTCATCGTATTCCTTCAGGACATCGTCGAGGTCGGCTGAAGTAAAGCCGATCCGCTGCATCGGAGCGGGATCGGCGGTACCGTGATCGGTTGCCGGCGGCTTTATGGAATGAGGGTAGGGGCGCCCCGTCAGGTTGTTGAAGACCAGGGCAAGAAGCAGCAGGGCGAGCGAGTTGCCGGCGACCGGCCAGAATACGAAACCGTATCCCAGATCATGAATGGCAGGCCCGCCCAGAACGGCGGTCAGCGCGATGGCTCCGCTTGGCGGGTGCAGGCATCGCAGTGCCATCATCGCAGCGATTGCGACGCCAATGGCGATCGCGGACGCCAGGAACGGGTCCTCTATCGCGAGCGCCGTGGTGACTCCTACAAATGCGGCAACGATATTGCCGCAGAGAATCGACCAGGGTTGGGCGAGGGGACTGGACGGGACCGCGAACAAAAGGACGGCGGAGGCTCCCATCGGCGCGATCAGCGCCGGAAGAGAGGCGTCGGCTCGCAGCGCCAGACTGCCGAGCAAACCTGTTGCGAGGATCCCGGCCAGGGCTCCCGAGGCTGCGCGCAACCGTTCTTTCACACTGATGGAGGTGGCTTCGGGAAAAAGCCGCCGCAACACACGCCGCATGGCAAAACCTTCTTTGATTCTCTTTGCCGCGGCTTTTAGCAGAAAAACCTGCAATGTCGCGCCATATGACGTTTTCGAAATATTACAGATTGAAGGCCGAGCGAACGCCGTCGAGCACGAACTGCACCGAGAGAGCGGCCAGGATGACGCCGAGCAGGCGCGTGAGAATTGCTCGGCCGGTCACGCCGAGGAAACGGTCGAGCCGTTCCGCGACCAGAAGCGTCACGTAGACGAGCCCCATAATGAGTGCGATGACGCCGATCAGCAGGGTCCGGTCGAGTGGGCCCGGGAAGGCGCCGGCGAGCAGTACGGTGGCGGAGATCGCACCAGGCCCGGCTATCAACGGAAGAGCCAGCGGAAAGACAGCGATATTGTGAAGGTGGTCGATCGTGATTGCGGCCTGGGACGTCTTCTCCTTCCGTTCCTGGCGCTTTTCGAAGACCATTTCGAAGGATATCCAGAAAAGCAGCAAACCGCCCGCAATGCGGAAGGCGCCGATCGATATTCCGAGCAGACCCAGGACGTTCGATCCGAACAGCGCAAAGAGCGCCAGGATGCCGAACGCGATCAGGGAGCCGCGAAAGGCGACGTGGCGGCGCTGGATTCCCGTCATGCCGACCGTCAGGCCGAGAAAGACCGGCGCCAGCCCCGGTGGATCGAGCGTTACGAGCATCGTGGTCAACGCATTGACCAGCATATCGGGGCTTGCCATATCTTCTCCTGGACCTCTGCGATCCTTGCAGTTGGACTTGAAGATTGTTAGGACAGGCGCACGGTTTAGGAAAGCCCGCCTCACGGCTTTCCGCCGTCGTCGCGTCCCAGGAGAAATGCCTGGAAAAGACCGCAAAAGCTGTTCAAAACGACGGTGGAAATTGGCGCTCGGAACCGCTTTCCGCTATAAAAAAGAAACTGATTCCGAACAGAGATCGTGATCCGATTTGACTGAGCAAAGCACACCCGGCGGCGGAAAGCTGCCTCCAGGCATTGAACCCATTTCCATTATGGAAGAGATGCAGCGGTCCTACCTCGATTACGCCATGAGCGTGATCGTCAGCCGCGCACTTCCAGACGTGCGCGACGGACTGAAACCGGTCCACCGGCGCATCCTTTACGGCATGTCGGAACTCGGCATCGACTGGAACAAGAAATACGTCAAATGCGCCCGCGTGACCGGGGACGTGATGGGTAAATTCCATCCGCACGGCAACTCGGCGATCTATGACGCGCTGGCGCGCATGGCGCAGGATTGGTCTCTCCGCCTGCCGCTGATCGATGGTCAGGGCAATTTCGGCTCGATCGACGGCGACCCGCCGGCGGCCGAACGTTACACCGAATGCCGCCTCGAGAAAGCCGCCCACGCCCTGCTCGACGATCTCGACAAGGAAACCGTCGATTTCCGCGACAACTACGATGGCACGCTCTCCGAGCCTGTCGTGGTTCCGGCGAAATTCCCGAATCTTTTGGTCAACGGTGCAGGCGGCATCGCCGTCGGCATGGCGACCAACATACCGCCGCACAATCTTTCCGAGGTTATCGACGGCTGTATCGCGCTGATCGACAATCCGGCGATCGAACTACCCGAGCTGATGCAGATCATCCCGGGTCCCGATTTCCCGACCGGCGCGATGATCCTTGGACGCTCCGGAATCCGGTCGGCCTATGAAACCGGACGCGGATCCGTGATCATGCGCGGCCGTGCCACGATCGAGCCGATGCGCGGCGACCGCGAGCAGATCATCATCACCGAAGTTCCCTTTCAGGTGAACAAGGCGGCGATGGTCGAAAAAATCGGCGAACTGGTGCGCGAAAAGCGTATCGAAGGCATTTCCGATCTGCGTGACGAGTCCGACCGCCAGGGCTATCGCGTCGTGGTGGAGCTGAAGCGCGACGCCAATGCGGAAGTGATACTCAATCAGCTTTATCGCTATACGCCGCTGCAAACCTCGTTCGGCTGTAACATGGTGGCTCTCAACGGCGGCAAGCCGGAACAGCTCACCCTGATCGACATGCTGAGGGCTTTCGTGTCCTTCCGCGAGGAGGTCGTCAGCCGCCGCACGAAGTATTTGCTGCGCAAGGCGCGTGAACGTGCGCATGTCTTGGTCGGTCTGGCCATTGCCGTCGCCAATATAGACGAGATCATTCTTCTGATCCGCCGCGCGCCCGATCCGCAGACTGCGCGTGAGCAGTTGATGACACGCCGCTGGCCTGCTCAGGATGTCGAGGCGCTGATACGCCTCATCGACGATCCGCGCCACCGGATCAATGACGATGGCACCTATAATCTGTCCGAGGAACAGGCCCGCGCCATCCTCGAGCTTCGTCTGGCCCGCCTGACGGCGCTCGGCCGCGACGAAATCGGCGACGAACTTAACAAGATCGGGGCCGAGATCAGCGATTATCTGGACATTCTGTCGTCGAGACTGCGCATCCAGCAGATCGTCAAGGACGAAATGGCCGAGGTGCGCGACGAATTCGGCACGCCGCGCCGCACTGAAATCATGGAAGGCGGTCCGGACATGGACGATGAGGATCTCATCGCCCGTGAAGACATGGTCGTGACCGTTTCCCATCTTGGTTACATCAAGCGCGTGGCGCTAGGCACTTATCGTGCTCAGCGCCGCGGCGGCAAAGGCCGGTCCGGCATGGCGACGCGCGACGAGGATTTCGTCTCGCGCCTGTTCGTCGCGAACACCCATACACCGGTTCTGTTCTTCTCCTCGCGCGGCATCGTGTACAAGGAAAAGGTCTGGCGTCTGCCGATCGGTACACCGCAATCGCGCGGCAAGGCGCTGATCAACATGCTGCCGCTGGAACCCGGCGAACGCATCACGACGATCATGCCGCTGCCTGAGGATGAATCCACCTGGGATAACCTGGATGTGATGTTCTCGACGACTCGCGGCACCGTTCGCCGCAACAAGCTGTCGGATTTTGTTCAGGTGAACCGCAACGGCAAGATCGCCATGAAGCTCGAGGAAGAGGGCGACGAAATCCTCTCGGTCGAGACCTGTACCGATCAGGACGACGTGCTGCTGACCACCGCTCTCGGCCAGTGCATTCGCTTCCCCGTCGGCGATGTGCGCGTCTTTGCCGGCCGCAACTCGATCGGCGTACGCGGCATCACGCTCGGCGATAACGACCGCATCATCTCCATGACCATTGTCGGCCATGTGGACGCAGAGCCCTGGGAGCGTGCCGCCTATCTCAAGCGCTCTGCAGCCGAACGTCGCGCCGCTGGTGTGGATGAAGAGGATATCGCTCTCGTGGGCGAGGAAGTCACTGAGGAAGGGCAGCTTTCCGACGAGCGTTATGAGGAGCTCAAGGCGCGCGAGCAGTTCGTGCTCACGGTCTCGGAGAGGGGTTTTGGCAAGCGGTCGTCTTCCTACGACTTCCGCACCTCGGGCCGCGGCGGCAAGGGCATCCGCGCCACCGATACCTCCAAGACGGCGGAGATCGGCGAGCTCGTGGCTGCCTTCCCGATCGAGGACGCCGATCAGATCATGCTCGTATCCGATGGTGGTGTGCTGATCCGCGTGCCGGTCAACGGCATCCGTATCGCCAGCCGTGCGACCAAGGGCGTGACAATCTTCTCGACCGCCAAGGATGAAAAGGTCGTCTCGGTCGAGCGCATCAGCGAGCCGGAAAGCGACGACGAAAATGGCAACGGCCTGCCGGAAGAGATAACCGCCGAAACCGGCGATCTCGGCTCCGCTGCGGATGAAAATCCGGCAAATGACGAGGGTGCGGCCGAATAGGCCGGCCCGTCCCGGAAAGTGAATAAAGTAAAAGCCGGAGGATCAAGGATCCTCCGGCTTTTCTTTGAACCGACTGCGACGGGAGTCTGCTAAAGCTCAGTTCGCTACTGTCAAATCGTCAGAACGCGCTGTGTCGTTTTGCGAAGTCCCGAAAATCCTTCATATCGTCGCGCTCGCGGCGAAGCTCGGAAATCGTGGAGGCCACGGATGCCACGAACATGATGCTGATCAAGCCTGCAAGTACAGTCAACGTCACGAACATGGTCATCCTTTCTCGCGAGCGTATCGCTCAGTAATAGGAGAGGTCGTTGTAACGACCGGTCACCTGCGGATAGTTCAGATCTGCCAAATCGGATTTATCTTGATAAAGGGTGACTGTTGCCGTCAGCATTACAGCGATCATTGCCGTCCACACCAGGTTGATCATGGTGATCTTGTCAGGCATGACCGTTTTCCTTTTCGCGATCATCTCCGTCTGTCCTTCTCGTTTGCCTGAACGCGCCTGGCGCAAACAGGTTCCACGGCATTTTGAGAGAAACTTACCTAGGCCGCTCTGAAGCATCCTTGAACGCTCTGTTCATCTGGCGTTCAGAATTGGGTTCGTCAGGCCCAGCTCGTCTCGTAAGCAACGACTATGGCTTCCGCAGCCAAGGCAAGAACAACCGCGGTCAATACCATGACTGCCAGCATTCCCTTCGTTTCTCCCTCGGTATGGACGGATTGTCTCCGTCACGATGCCTATAGACCATACTCGCTGTGAAACGCGCTTGAACGGGCCATTCATCTCCTGTTCAGAAAGGGGGAGGCGCTTGCGGATGCCCCGCTTCCATGACAAAAGGCGCAGGAAATTCTGTTGAAACAGGCCAAGACGTAAAGCATGACGACCGCTTTTTATCCCGGCTCCTTCGATCCGATGACGAACGGCCATCTGGACGTGCTTGTGCAGGCGTTGAACGTTGCCGATAAACTCATTGTCGCGATCGGCATTCATCCGGGCAAGGCGCCGATGTTCTCCTTCGAGGAAAGAGCGGACCTGATCCGGGCCTCACTCGAGGAGGTGTTGCCGGGGCGTGCCGACAGCCTGTCCATCGTCTCCTTCGACCGGCTGGTCGTTGATGCTGCCCGCACCAACGGTGCGGGGCTCCTGATCCGCGGCCTTCGTGATGGCACTGATCTCGATTATGAAATGCAGATGGCCGGCATGAACCGCCAGATGGCGCCGGATATCCAGACCGTCTTTCTGCCGGCTGGCGTCGCCACTCGCCCCATTACCGGCACATTGGTCCGGCAGATCGCCTCCATGGGCGGCGATGTGAGTGCCTTCGTTCCCGCGGCGGTCCTTAACGCGCTGAACAACAAGCTGAAACGCTGATCGTTTCCGAAATCCGGAGTATTTGTCATGAAACTGTTTCGTCTCGCTATCGCCGGCGCTTTCGCCTTTGCTTCGATGATCCTGCCGGCTTCGGCAGCACCTGACGACTTTCTGACCGTCCAACTCAAGGACGGGCCGGTTGTGATCCAGCTGATGCCGGAAACGGCGCCCAAACATGTGGCCCAGGTCAAGGCGCTTGCTGCCAAGGGAGCATACGACAATGTCGTGTTCCACCGGGTGATCGACGGATTCATGGCGCAGACCGGCGACGTCGAGTTCGGCAAGCAGGATGGCAAGAACTTCAATCCGGCGCGCGCCGGCACCGGCGGCTCCGACCTTCCGGACCTTCCGGCCGAATTCTCGAAGGTGCCGTTCCAGCGTGGAACCGTCGGCATGGCGCGTTCACAGGATCCCAATTCCGCCAATTCGCAGTTCTTTATCATGTTCGATGAGGGTTCGTTCCTGAACGGACAGTACACGGTGGTCGGCAAGGTCGTGTCCGGCATGGAATTCGTCGACAAGATCAAGCGTGGCCAGGGCCGCAACGGCGAGGTGACGAACCCCGACAAGATGATCAAGGTCACCGTCGGCAAGAAGTAAGCAAAAGGTCGCCCAGTCGCGGACGAACGTCCCGGGCGCCGTATAAAGGAGAAGGCACATGGCCGAGATCAAGGATCCGGAAAACACTCTCATCATGGAAACGACCAAGGGCAAGGTCGTCATCTCGCTCCTGCCGGATCTGGCTCCCGGCCATGTCGCGCGCATCAAGGAGCTTGCTCGCGAAAATGCCTATGACGGCGTGGTATTCCACCGCGTCATCCCGGATTTCATGGCCCAGACCGGCGACGTGAAGTTCGGCAAGCAGGGGGGCGAGAGCTTCAACCCGGCACGTGCCGGCATGGGCGGCTCCGAAAAGCCGGATCTGAAGGCTGAGTTTTCCGCCGTGCCTCATGTCCGCGGCACCTGCTCCATGGCTCGCTCGCAAAACCCGAACTCGGCAAACTCGCAGTTCTTCATCTGCTTTACGGATGCTCCGTGGCTCAACAAGCAGTACACGGTCTGGGGGCAGGTTATCGAAGGCATGGACTTCGTCGACCAGATCAAGAAGGGCGAGCCCGTCAAGGATCCGGATTCGATCGTTTCGCTGCGGGTCGCTGCAGACGTCTGATATCAATCGAACGAAGGCCCGCTCTGCCTTTTCGGCGGGGCGGGTTTCGCTTTTCTGGATTTTTCAATGCGCGTTGATCTGTTCGATTTCGATCTGCCGGAGGAGAATATTGCGCTGCGGCCTGCCAGCCCTCGCGACAGTGCACGGCTGCTCGTCGTCCGGCCCGATGGCGAGCCGCTGCTTGCCGATCACTGCGTGTCCGACTTGGCGCGCTTCCTCAGGGCCGGCGACGCGCTGGTTTTCAACGACACGAAAGTGATCCCGGCGCAGCTCGAAGGCCAGCGGATCAGGGAGGGTGGCAACGAACTTCCGGTGTCTGCGACCCTTCACATGCGTGCCGGCCCCGAACGCTGGAAGGCATTTGCCAGACCTGGCAAGCGTATCAAGGTCGGCGACCGCATCGCCTTCGGCCATACCGGCAATGCCTGTCTGCTCGGGACTTTGAACGCAACGGTCGAGGCAAAGGGCGAGGGGGGTGAAATCACCTTGCTGTTTGATCTCACCGGACCTGCGCTCGACGAGGCGATCATGGCCGTAGGGCACATCCCGCTGCCGCCCTATATCGCTGACAAGCGGCCCGAGGACGATCGCGACCGGAAGGACTACCAGACCATCTATGCCAGGGAGAGAGGCGCCGTAGCAGCTCCTACCGCTGGCCTGCATTTCACGCCGGAGCTGTTTGCGGTGCTGGACGCTGCAGGTATCGAGCGACATTTCGTGACGCTCCATGTCGGCGCCGGTACATTTTTGCCGGTCAAAGCCGATGATACGGCTGATCACAAGATGCATGAGGAAATCGGTCACGTAAGCGCCGAGACGGCGGCGCGGCTGAATGCCGTAAAGGCGAGGGGCGGTCGGATCGTCTGCGTCGGCACGACCTCGTTGCGTCTCATCGAAAGCGCCGCGAGTGAAGATGGCCAAATTCACGCCTGGAGCGGAGCGACGGATATTTTCATCACGCCCGGTTATCGCTTCAAGGCCGTAGATATTCTGATGACCAATTTCCACCTGCCAAAGTCGACGCTTTTCATGCTGGTGTCGGCTTTTTCGGGGCTCGAGACCATGCGCTCGGCCTATACCCACGCAATCCAATCCGGCTACCGCTTTTATTCCTACGGCGACGCAAGCCTTCTTTTCCGGGCCTCAAAATGACCGAGACGTTTCAGTTCAATCTCAAGGCTACCGATGGCGGCGCGCGTCTCGGCGAGATCACCAATCCTCGCGGCGCGATACGGACACCGGCCTTCATGCCGGTTGGGACTGTCGGCACTGTGAAGGCGATGTACCTGGACCAGGTACGCGATACCGGCGCCGATATCATACTCGGCAATACCTATCACCTGATGCTGCGTCCGGGCGCGGAACGGGTCGCACGTCTGGGTGGCCTCCACAACCTTATCCGCTGGTCCCATCCGATCCTGACCGATAGCGGCGGGTTTCAGGTCATGTCCCTTTCGGGCCTGCGCAAGCTCGATGAGAAGGGCGTCACCTTCAAGAGTCATGTGGACGGCAGCCTGCATCATATGTCCCCGGAGCGTTCTATCGAGATCCAGGGTCTGCTGGGCTCCGACATCCAGATGCAGCTCGACGAATGCGTGGCCCTGCCGGCGGAGCCCAAGGAGATCGAAAGGGCTATGGAATTGTCCCTGCGCTGGGCGGAGCGTTGCCGCGTCGCTTTTGGGGACCAGCCAGGCAAGGCAATGTTCGGCATTGTGCAGGGCGGCGATCAGCCGGACCTTCGCATCCGCTCTGCAGAGGGATTGAAGCAGCTGGATCTCAAGGGTTATGCGGTCGGCGGCCTTGCTGTCGGAGAGCCACAGGATGTCATGCTGAAGATGCTGGAAACCACGTTGCCAGTGCTGCCAGCGGAAAAACCGCGTTACCTGATGGGCGTAGGTACTCCCGATGATATCCTGAAATCCGTGGCCCGCGGCATCGACATGTTCGACTGTGTCATGCCGACCCGCTCCGGCCGTCATGGGCTGGCATTCACGCGGCGGGGCAAGGTCAATATCCGCAATGCCCGTCATGCGGAAGACCTGCGCCCGCTGGACGAGGAGTCGGACTGCCCGGCTGCACGCGACTATTCCCGCGCCTATCTGCACCACCTGGTCCGTTCCGACGAAGCCCTCGGCGGCATGCTGCTCTCCTGGAACAACCTGCATTATTACCAGGATCTGATGAAGGGCATTCGCCAGTCGATTGCAGAAGGCCGTTTTGGCGATTTTTATGCGGAGACCCAGGAAACCTGGGCAAAGGGCGATATCGACCCGGTGTGAGGCTGCGGGCAAGGAACGGAAGGATCAGATGCCCTGGCTTGCGGTATTGCGGATCATCCGCACGCCATTGACCTTGTAGCTTCCGTCATCCATCAACCGCATCTCGTAGATGGCGGTCCAGTCCTTGCCTTCCTTGGCGCTGATCATCACCTCCTGCAGCACGACCTCGCCGCCGCCGATCATTTTCGAGCGGCCGAAAGCATAGTTGCCCGCGTGATAGACGGGCTCGTAAGTCTCGCGCACCATATTCAGGAACTGATCTTGGCTCGGATAAAGGCTGCGGATGCCGGGTGAGGCGAAAGAATAGGCTTTCTCCGCGTCATTTTTCTTCAATGCATCGATCTGGTTGGAAATAACGGCCTGAGCTTCCGCAACTGGGTCTTCCGCTCTGGGAGAGGTGGAGGAAAAGAAAACGAAACTCAGAACGACGGCAAGAAATCGAACGGACATCGGCTCTCTCCAGGTGCGGGTATAAGAAGCGTAGCGCCTTTCCGTGGAAGGGGAAGATGGCGCCTGCAAATTTTTCAAGCAGAGCCTTGGAAACAGCAGCCGAACCCAAAACGATGGCCGCTGCGGGCGAGGGAGTCTTAATCAGCCTCTCGCCGATTTTCCTCTTCTCTTGCCGATGCAAGGCTGCCTTCCGTTATCAGTTCTTGTCGGCTTCCTCCGCCGCTGGCAGGAATGGTTCGGGATCTGTGATTCGCCCGGACAGCAATTTCATGAAGTTTCTTTTGCCTCCCGCGCTGCTTTATTTCAGCAACGCCATATTGTTCATTTCGCTCTTTACGCGGCTGCCGGCCATCCAGGCTTCGATGGGCATCGACAAGGCTATTCTCGGATTTGCCTTGTTGAGTGCGCCCGTCGGGACGTTTCTGGCGCTGCCGATCGCCGGTCGCGTCACGGATAGATTCACCCCGAGGCTGACGGCGCTCGCCACTTTGCCGCTTTGCGCCTTGCTGACGCCCGCGCTGACCATTCTGCCGGTCGGCGGTTTCGTTCTGTGCTTCTTTCTCTTCGGGTTCTTTCGCACGATTTTCGATGTTGCGGCCAACATGATTTCGGCGGGTATAGAGCAGCGCAGCGGGACGAAGGTGCTGGCGCGCTCCCACGGCTTCTGGTCGGTTGGGCTTCTGGTCGGCTCCCTGTGCTCAGGCTTTCTGGCCGAGAAGGCGATAACGCCCTTTGTCCAGCAGACGCTGGCGGCTGGGTTCGTGATCGTAGCCTGTCTGCTGGTATTCGCTGTTACGCCAAGAGACGTCTCTCCCGAAACCCAACCGGACCGAAAACGATCGGCTTACGTCCTGCCGGACCGTACAATCCTGCTGATCTGCGTGATGGTGTTCGGTCTCTGCATCGTCGAAGGCGCGATTTACGATTGGGGGATATTCTTCCTCCGGGAGGAGCTTGGCGCCGATCCGGCAGTCGCGGGCGTGCTCTACGCCGCCTTCACGATCGGCATGGGCTTGACCCGGCTCTCGGGGGATATGCTGAGGGACCGTTTCGGCCCCATCATCCTGGTGCGGGCGTCGGCTGTTTTGGTTGCCATGGGCATCGCGCTTCTGGTGACCGCGCTCGGCCCTATATCCGCAGGAATAGCGCTTTTTCTGATCGGTTGCGGTGTGGCACTCGCCTTTCCTTTGGCCGTCTCGGCGACTATCACGCTCGGCAAGGGGAAGCCCTCGGAAAATCTCGCGGCGCTATCGCTGACATTGATGCTCTCGACCATCGGTGTCCCGCCGCTTCTGGGATTCATTGCCGAGCACGTCAGCCTCGTCGCGACATTCCTGGTCCTGTTGCCCTGCGTTGTCGTAAGCTTCCTAATGGCACCCGTTTCTGACGGCCGGCGTCCATCGCGGCTTTGGCGGTTCAAATAGAGTGTGGGAAAAGCGGGCAGGGCGCGGGTGCCCCTAAATTGGCCACAAGAATGGATAATGGGTTGAGCCCGTGGGCCTTAGCCGTTACGACGATGAAATTGATTGCCGAAAGCAGGTGACACTGTGATCGACCCTTATGAGATGCTTGGTGTTTCCCGCGAGGCGGATGGCGCTGCCATCAAATCGGCCTATCGCAGACGTGCGAAAAGCGTCCACCCCGATACCGGCGGCGACGTCGACGCCTTCAGTAAGCTCACCATGTCCTATGAATTGCTGTCGGACCCGGTCCGGCGCAAAGTCTATGACGATACCGGCTACGATCCTGAACTTGCAGATACCAAAGACCTGCAGGGGCTTGTGATCCTGGAGACGCTGGTCAATGAGATCATCCTGGACGAACGCGAACCGGGCAGTTTCGATCCGGTCGCGGCCATGCGCCGAAAGCTGACCGACAAGATCGTCAATGCGCGCTTCCATATTCTCGAAATGGAGCGGCACAGGGCGAGAATCCGCAACCACATCGACCGTATCGGCAGAAAACCGGATGCGGACGTCCTCGGGCGCATGCTGAAATCGCGCTGCGAAGCCATCGACGATGCGATTAGCAAGGCGGAGACGGAAATCGGGAATATCGAGCAGGCTTATGGCATGCTCGACGGATATTCCTACGAACTCGAAGCGCCGGAGATCAAGAGTGCCGCCGAGTAATGTTCGCCGGGCGGACCTGACATCGTGCCTTGCTTCCAAAAACAGTTTTAGCTGGTTATTTCCAAAGGATTTTCCATGACGCTGACCTTGCGTGAGGCAGTCCGTGAAGATGCGGCGACGCTTCTCGGTTTCATTCGCGAACTGGCGATCTACGAGAAGGCCGAACACGAAGTTGCCGCGACCGTCGAAACAATCCAGGAATCGATCTTCGGACCAAAATCGGTGACGCGCGCTTTGATATGTGAACACCATGGCAAACCGGTCGGCATGGCCATTTGGTTCTACAGCTATTCCACCTGGCAGGCCAGGAACGGACTCTACCTCGAGGACCTTTATGTCACGCCCAAGGCCCGTGGCTTGGGTGCCGGCAAGGCCATGCTGAAGCGGCTGGCGCAGATCGCACTGGAGAACGGCTGCGGCCGCTTCGAATGGAGCGTGCTCGATTGGAACGAGCCGGCGATCCGTGTCTACGAAGCGATCGGCGCCGATCCGATGAACGAGTGGATTCGCTATCGGCTGACCGGCGACAGGCTGAGGTCTTTCGCAAACAGCTGAGAGCGTTGTAACCCGAGGAGGGCAAGCCATTCGCCGCGCACTCGCTGCATGATACAATGTCAAAGCTGAATAGGGCTGCGACGCTGTTATCCAGTTAGAAGCGCGACACTGGCTCTGATGATCAGCCCCCGATCCGGCCGGCTGGGCCGGGTTGAAAGGGCGGAGCGGGGGCGGGTGAGGG
>Ga0268290_100035_pt1 | contig 115406 bp, 100 predicted proteins | sample MetspRMADM_FD_191346 | JGI IMG/M metagenome (GOLD analysis project Ga0268290, IMG submission 191346) | Soil microbial communities from San-Diego area, Southern California, United States - Methylocaldum sp. RMAD-M | ecosystem: Environmental > Terrestrial > Soil > Desert | place: USA: California... | reverse complement strand
AAATGGGCCGATCAAATCGGACTACCCAGGCTCGCTTAGCCTCAATCTCTCAAACCGCCCGGTGCGGACCCGCATGCCGGGTGGTGTGGCAGGGGTGCGATTGATTAAATCGCCCCCTATGCCGATTAGGCCAAGGTGTAGGCGGTCTTCACGACGGTGAAGAATTCCGCGGCGTACTTACCCTGTTCGCGTGGGCCGAAAGAGGAAGCCTTGCGGCCGCCGAACGGGACGTGGAAATCGACGCCTGCGGTCGGCAGGTTGACCATCACCATGCCTGCTTCCGAGTTGCGCTTGAAATGGGTGGCATATTTCAGGCTGGTGGTGGCGATGCCGGCCGAGAGACCGAAGGGCGTGTCATTGGCAATTGCCAGCGCTTCTTCGTAGTTCTTGGCGCGGATGACGCTTGCGACCGGTCCGAAGATTTCCTCGCGGGAAATCCGCATCTGGTTGGTCGCTTCGGTAAACAGCGTTGGCTGCAGATAGAAGCCGGGGGTATCGCGCTTGATAACTTCGCCGCCGAAGGCGAGCTTGGCGCCTTCCGACTTGCCGATGTCGATATAGTCAGTGTCCTGCTTCAGCTGCTTGTCGTCGACGACCGGGCCGATATGGCTGCCGGCCTTCATGGCGTTGTCGACGTTGAGCGTCTTCAGCTTTTCGGTCAGCGCCGCGACAAACTTGTCGTGGATGCCTTCGGTGACGATCAGCCGCGAGGAGGCGGTGCAGCGCTGGCCGGTCGAGAAGAAGCCGGAATTGGCGGCTGCTTCGACAGCGACGGTCAAATCCGCGTCATCAAGGACGACCATCGGGTTCTTGCCGCCCATTTCCAGCTGGAACTTGCGGTTATGCTCGATCGAAGCGAGCGCGACGCGCTTGCCGGTGCCGGTGGAGCCGGTAAACGTGATGCCGGCGAGGTCCGGGCTGTCGAGCATGGCCTGGCCGACCACCGAGCCGCGGCCCATGACGAGATTCAGCACGCCCTTCGGGAGACCGGCGCGGTGCAGGATGTCGACGATCGCCCAGCCACATCCGGGTACAAGATCGGCAGGCTTGAAGACCACGGTATTGCCGTAGCAGAGGGCTGGCGCGATCTTCCAGGCCGGAATGGCGATCGGGAAATTCCAGGGCGTGATGATGCCGATGACGCCAAGCGGTTCGCGGGTGATCTCGACACCGATGTTCGGACGGGCGGAGGGCACCATTTCACCGGTGAGGCGCAGGGCTTCGCCGGCGAAGAAATCGAAGATCTGGGCGGCGCGGATGACTTCGCCGGTTGCTTCGGGAAGGATCTTGCCTTCCTCGCGGGCCAGGAGCGCGCCGAGCTCGTCCTTTCGGGCGAGGATTTCGTCGGAAGTCTTTCTGAGGATCGCGTGGCGTTCGAGGATGCCGGAGCGGGACCAAGCGGGGAAGGCTGCCTTTGCCGCGGCGATCGCCTCTTTGGCGTCTTCGGCGCTGCCCTGGGCATACATGCCCACCACATCATTCGTGTCGGAGGGATTGATGTTCTTCGAAGCGTCGGAGCCGACCCATTCGCCGGCGATCAGGTTCTGGTAGATGGTCATTGACCTCTCCTTTCATGTGAAAGGCCCCGTCATGGGACGGGACCGTCAGATAAAGCTTGTTCAGTCGCTCACCTGAAAATGCTTGGCAGCCAGAGCGACAGGGCAGGGATGTAAGTCACGAGCAGCAATACTGCTATGCTGGCTCCGAAGAAAGGCCAGATCGTGCGCATCGCTTCACGTATCGTGATGCCGCCCACCGCGCAACTGACGAATAGCACGGTTCCGACCGGCGGCGTGTTGAGGCCGATCCCGGCATTGAGGATCATGATGACGCCGAAGTGCACTGGATCGACGCCGAAAGCCTTGACGACGGGCAGCAGGATCGGCGTTGAGATGATAACCATCGGTGCCATGTCCATGAACGTGCCAAGGACCAGCAGGATAAGGTTGATCATCAGCAGAACGACGATCGGATTGTCCGAGATCGCGCTGATTGCTGAGATGATCAGCGACTGAACCTGCAGGAATGCCATCAGCCAGCCGAACGCGGCCGCGGTGCCGATGACCAGCAGCACCATCGCCGTGGTGCGCACCGCGCCCATGACAGCCTCGACAAAACCTTCCCAGTTCAATTCGCGATAGACGAGCATGGCGACCAAGAAGGCGTAGAGGACTGCGATGCAGGAGCTCTCCGTCGCCGTGAACACACCGGAGCGGACGCCGCCGAAGATGATGGCGATCAACAGGATACCGGGCAGCGAGGCCAGCAGGTAATAACCGACGCGGGCGAGGCCGGGGAACGGGTCAGCCGGATAACCACGCTTAACGGCAACCCACCAGGCCGTGAACATCAGCGCACCGGCGAGCAGCAGGCCGGGAATGATGCCGGCGGTGAAGAGATCTGCGACGGAGACGTTGCCGCCGGCTGCGATCGAATAGAGGATCATGTTGTGCGAGGGCGGGATCATCAGCGCGATGATGGCGGCATTGGCGGTCACGTTGACGGCGTAGTCCTTGTCATAGCCGCGGGCCGCCATTTGCGGGATCATGAGTCCGCCGACAGCCGAGGCATCCGCAACCGCTGAACCGGAAATACCACCGAACAGCGTTGAGGCGACGACGTTTACCTGGCCCAGGCCTCCGCGCAGATGCCCGACGAGGCCGGCTGCAAAGCGGATCAGTCGATGGGCAATACCGCCGCGCACCATCAGGTCGCCCGCGAAGATGAAGAACGGGATCGCCATCATCGCAAAGACGTTCATGCCGGAATTCAGCTGCTGGAAGACGACGATCGGCGGCAGACCTATGTAGAGGACCGTGGCGAAGGATGCGATCCCCAGGCAGAACGCGATCGGCATGCCAATCAGCATCAGGACAGTAAAAGAACCAAAAAGGATGGCGTAGGCCATTACGCAGCCTCCTGCACGAGGACGTCGGCAGCCACTTCAATGCCGACAACGACATCGACAAAGCGCTCCAGAGCGAACAGAGAGATCATCGCGCCGCCGACGATCATCGGGAAGAAATCCGTGCCACCCGGCCAGCCGAGAACGGGAATGGTGGCCGACCACGTGCCGATCGCGAGTAGCGTCGAGTAATAGGCCATTCCGATGCCAAAGAGCACGATGAGGCCGAGACTTATGAGATCCATCGTTTTCTGGATCACCGGCGGCATGACGTAACGGACGATATCGAGCCCGAGATGCACGCTCTCGCGAACGCCGACGGCTGCTCCGAGCATGATGAACCAGGACATCAGATAAAGTGACAGCGGCTCGGACCATGTCGGGGAATCGTTCAGCACGTAGCGGCCGAAAACCTGCCAACCGACGATGAGGGTCATGGTGACCATGCCAATGCCGGCGATGTAAAGTGACATGCGACTGAGCCCGCCCAGAAGGGGTCTTATGGCCAGCATGAAGTTTCTCATGATTACGTCCTCCCGCCGGTGTCTGCGAAAAACCGGCCTACAAAAAAACCGGCCCTCGAAGGAGGGCCGGTCTACCGCTTGAACTTACTTTACGTCCTGGATGCGCTTCAGGAGATCCTTCATCTTCGCATCGGTAACGAAGCGGTCGTAGACCGGCTTCATGGCCGCGGAGAATTCTTCCTTGTTGACCTCGATCACCTTGACGCCGCCGTCGCGGACCTTCTGTTCCGAGCTCTTTTCACGGGCCGCCCACAGTTCCCGCATCTTGCCGACGGATTCCTTGGCGGATTCCTTGACGGCCTTCTGGTCTTCCGGGCTCAGCTTGTCCCAGGACGTTTTCGACATGACCAGAATTTCCGGGGTCATGGAGTGCTGCGTCAGGGAATAGTTCTTGGCCACCTCGTAGTGACGAGCCGATTCATAGGAAGGCCAGTTGTTTTCCGCCCCGTCGACGACGCCGGTCTCGAGCGAGGAATAGACCTCACCCATCGGCATCGGCGTAGGATTGGCGCCGAAGGCCTGCATCATTGCAATCCACATGTCCGACTGCTGGACGCGAATCTTCATACCCTTAAGATCGGCGAGCTTCTCCACCGGCTTCTTGGTCGTATAAAAGGAACGTGCGCCGGAATCATAATAGGCGAGACCAACGAGACCATGGGGTTCGAAGGCTTTCAGAACCTCATCGCCAATCGGGCCGTCGACGACCTTGTGCATATGTTCGGTCGAACGGAACAGGAAGGGAAGGCCCAAAACGGCTGTCTCGGGCACCAGGTTGTTGAACGGAGCGGCGTTCACGCGGTTCATGTCGATGACGCCGAAGCGGGTCTGTTCGATCGTGTCCTTCTCGCTGCCAAGCACCGAGTTGTTCATGACCTGGATCTTGATGCGGCCGTTGGTGCGCTGCGAAATCAGTTCGCCCATATACTTGACCGCTTCCACGGTCGGATAGCCGTCCGGATGGATGTCGGCGGAACGCAGCGTTACTTCCTGCGAATGGGCGGTTGTCGCGGCGAGCGCCAGGCCTAGTGCAAGGCCGAGCATTTTGGTGAGTTTCATGTTTTCCTCCTCTGGTAACACGCCGGAGCCTCCATGCTCCGGTCGTTCTGTCGTCAGTCTCTTTCAGCCGTCCACGCGGGAAGGCCGTAAAGTTCTTCTGGATTCTTCACGAGCGCGAGGTGACGGGCCGTGTCGTCTGGGAGCCAGCCGAGCACGGTATCAGTCAGCGCCGCATCGTTCGGATAATCGGCCTGCTCGCGGGCGAGATTGTGGGGCCAGTTGGTGCCCCAGACGATGCGCTCGGGCGCATAGGCTGCGATTTCGCGCGCCACTGCCGCCACATCGGCATAGTCCGGGCCGCCGGACTTGGACGACTCGTAGACGCCGGCGAATTTGAACCAGCACCTGCCGCCGTCGATCAGCCGCTTGACCGCTGCGACCTGCGGACTGTCGGGCGTGACGCCCGCAAAGAATTTGCCATGATGATCGAGCACCCAGCGGGACTTGAGCTTGGCCAGTCTTGCCTCGTGGTCAAGAATGTTGCTGCCGTCGAATTGTATCGCGAGCATCCATCCCTGGGAGGCTGCTTTCGAATCCACCGCTTCCAATTCGCCGAGGTTCACCGCGCCGCCGGGAAGATCCATGATCCGCGCGCCGACATTGCCCGCTGCGGAAAGGCGCTCCAGTTCTGGGTCCGACGTGGTCGAGTCGATGACGCAGACACCGCGGGCGATCGAGCCGAACTCGGCAAGGCAGGCATTGAGGTTGGAATTGTCGCGCTGCTGGGCATTGCCCTGGGTGACGATGACCCGATCGATGCCGATCCAGCGCATGAATTCAAGATACTGGGCAGGCGTCGGTAAATCTCCTGCCGGCAGGCCTGGGCCGCCGGGCAGGGAAGGGTAACCCGGCAGATAGGCATGCATCTGGGTATCGACCGCGCCCTTGGGCAGTTTAGTCTTGGGAGGATTGCCGGAAAGGGTGCGGACGAGCATCAGATGTCTCCCATGCGGAATTCAGCGAGCGCATCGCGGTTGATCTCGATCCCGAGGCCTGGGCCGTTCGGAATCTGCACCACGCCGCGCTCGTGTTCGATCGGCGTTTTGATCACCGCTTGCCGGAACGGGTTATCGGTGCGGTCGAATTCGAGGATCGGTTCGATCGGGTTGACGCGGACCGGGCTTGGAATCATTGCTGCCATGAATTGCAAGGCTGCCGCGATATGCACCGCCGTACCCCAGACGTGCGGCACGACGCGGATGCCATGCAATGCGGCGAGGTCGGCGACGCGCTTGGCCTCCGTGAAACCGCCCACGCCAGCCAAATCGGGCTGCAGAATGTCTACCGCACGGGTTTCCACCGGTTCGCGTATACCCCAGCGGCTGTGCCAAGTCTCGCCGCCGGCAACCGGGATCGGCTGTCTGGCGCGGACTTCTCGATAGGCAGCGAGCTGTTCCGGGACGACGGGCTCCTCGAACCAGTCGATTCCGAACTGCGATGCTGCGTTGCCGAGCCTGATGGCTTCCACCGCGTCATATCCGTGATTGGCATCGATCATCAGGCGCATGTCCGGGCCGGCGGCATCGCGGACTGCGCGTATGACGCGCAGATCTTCCTCGACGCCGAAGCCGATCTTGATCTTGGTGGCGTGAAAACCCTCTTGGCGGTAGCGGGCGACATCCGTCGCATTGTCCTCGACCCGGTCGACACCGTCGCGCTTGAAGCTGCCGGTTGCGTAGGCCTTGACGGACTCGCGAAAGCGACCGCCGAGCAGGATCGAGACCGGGACACCGAAATGCTTGCCCTTTATGTCCCAGAGCGCGATGTCGATGCCGGACAATGCTGTGACGGCAAGGCCACGCTGGCCCTGGTCGCGAAGCGCATTGTAGAGCCGCGCCCAGATCTTTTCGGTTTCCAGCGGATTTTCGTCGACCAGCCAATTTGCATAGGCTGCGACGACCGCAGCATTCGGTCGGGCAGGGCCAAGACACTCGCCCCAGCCGATCGTGCCGTCGTCGCACTCGATCTCCACCAGAATATGCGCGCGGCGATCGAAGCGCATGGAAGCGCTTTCGAAGGCGACATCGAGCTTGTGTTCGAGAAGATGGGTGCGAACCGATGCGATCTTCATGGCATTACCGCTTGTGGGAGCCGATGAGTTGCAGAAGCATGTCTTCTTCGTCCGCTGTCAGATCGTCCAGCGGCGGGCGTACCTTGCCCGCATCGAAGCCCTGGAGGCGAACGCCAGCCTTGATTGCCGAAACCGCATAACCCTTGCGACGGCTGCGCAGCGCCATGAACGGGTAGAAGAAGTCCCTCAGGATCTCCTCGCAGCGTGCGCGATTGCCCGCCCGAAGAGCCTTGTAGAACTCGACGGCCAGTCCCGGCACGAAGTTGAAGACTGCTGAGGAATAGGTCGTGAAACCGGCCCCGAGATAAGCTTCCGCAAAAAGTTCGGCAGTCGGCATACCGCCGAGATACATCAGCCGATCGCCCATGGTGGCGGTGATCTGCCGGACCAGTCCGATGTCGCCGGTGCCGTCCTTGAAGGCGATGAGGTTCGGGCACTCATCACACAAGCGCTTCAGCGTGTCGACCTGCAGGACGGAATTGTCGCGGTTGTAGACCATGACGCCGATGCCGACCGACTGGCAGATGCGCTTCACATGATGATAGAGCCCTTCCTGTGGCGCATCGATGAGGTAATGGGGCAGCAGCAGGATGCCATCGGCGCCGGCCTTTTCGACGGCGCGGGCGAGTTCGACGCCCACATGGGTGCCGAAGCCGCAGCCGGAAACGATCGCAGTCTTGCCGGAGGCTTCCTTGGCGGCTGCGACGATACCGGGAATTTCGTTCGGAGAGAGCGAGAAGAACTCGCCGGTGCCGCCGGCGGCAAAGAGAACCGGCGCCTCGAAACCAGACAGCCATTCGATATGGCGGCGATAACTTTCCGGTTGAAACTGGCCTTCCTTGTCGAAATGGGTGACGGGAAAGGACAGCAGGCCGGCCCCAAGCGTAGCCTTGATTTCTTCAGGCGTCATGATCTGTATTTCCTCTGTAAACGTCTCCTCCGGACGGAAATTGTCGTACAGGTCGGAGTTACTTGTGTCAACAAGTTATCTTACAGATTCCCGCATCTCTCTCAGGAGGGTCCGGTAGCGCAGTTGGGCACCGCGCAGGTGCCGTCGCATCGCCTCGCGAGCGCCTTCCTCGTCGCCCATGGAGATCGCGCTCACGATGGCGTTATGTTCATCGTCCAGGAGCTTGATATAGGCCGCCTGATCGGCCTCGGAGTCGTCCGGTCGCAGAGCAGCGCGGGGGATGAGATTGCGTCCGATCATCGTGAGAAATTCGCGGAAGCGGGGATTGTTTGTCGCTTCCGCGATCGCGAGATGCAGTGCGAAATCCGCCTCGCTCGTCGGCTTCGAGGCCTCCAGACAGGCGCGAACTGCGTCATGTCGTTCGAGGATAACTTCCTCCTGCGCCGGTGACCGCCGGAGCGCTGCGAGCCCCGCAGCCTCCACCTCCACTGCAGTTCTGAGCTCGAGCAGCTCGATCATCGACGACACGCGAGCGAGGTCGGTATTGGAAAGTGATAACATTGCGGGACGATTCGGCGCGGAGGTCTCCAGCACGAAGACGCCGGCGCCTTGCCGTGCCTCCACCAGCCGGTCGGCCCGAAGTGCGGCTATCGCCTCGCGGACAACGGTGCGGCTGACGCCATGGGCCGCCGTCAGCTGGGCCTCGCTCGGCAGTTTCGAACCAGGCGGAAACTGACCGCTGGCGATCGCCCGCCTGAGCGTTTCGTCAAGCCGGGATACGAGCGTTCCTGATTTCTTCCCGGTATCCGCATTCGTCTCCACGCTCATAGGTTCCCTCATCCTTCTCCAGCCACGCCGAGTATTCCACTCGGGATAGCGTCTATTTCCGGTGCCCTGTTGTGCAAGATGTATGATAACTTTGGGTGGTTGTCATCAACAACGTTCGTATTGCAGGAAGGCGCGGCGCGCTCGCCGCCGGAAAGTGGGCAGGAACAAGCGGCACAGATGCCGCTTCCGCCTTACGAAGCCAAAGCGTTTTCAGGTCTGGCCGATGCCGCAATCGCGGGGGCGGCAACGAGAGCAAGTGCCGCAGCAGAGGCAAAGAATATTCCGTAGCCGAAGGCGTTTGCAATCTGGCCGGCCAGGATTCCGCCGAGGATGCTCACCAAAGCGTCCATGCACTGAAAGAGGGTAAAGTCGATTCCAGCCTGCCGTGGATCCGACCAGCGCATGAACTGGGCGTAAAGCGCGACGAAGCCAAAAGCCATGATGCCGGACGAACTGCCGATCGCTGCGACGACCAGCAGGCTTTCCGGCAGCAGTTTGGTAAAACCTGCAAGGCTGAACAGCGCGAGAAACGCCGCCTGGACAAGGAGTGAGAGCGCCAGCACGGGCCGCACGCCCCACAACCTGACGCAGAGCCCGCCAAGAAGTGCCGCGGCCAAGCCCACGAAAAGGCTTCCCACTCCGTTCAACAGGCCTATCGTCGCCACGTCGAACCCGGAATCGACGAGGAAGGGGCCGATCATCCCGAGCGCTGTTTTCTGCGCGATCACAAAGATCGCCGAAACCAGGAGGCCGCGACGCAGCTCCGGCCGCCTCAGCGGAGCGCCGAGCGATGGAACGTGCTGACGGGTTTCCTCCGGCAGGTTCCGTGCGGCGCCGAACAGGAAGGGCAGGCCGAGAAGGAGCAGGATCGCTGATATCGTCCAGGATGCCTGAGACCAGCCGAAGGCCCCGACCAGGTAAAGGAACAGGCCACCGCCTATCGCCGAACCGAGATAGGCGCCGCCGACCTGTGCGGCGTTGCCCCAGCCATGCTGCGCCTTGGACAGCGTCTGAACCGCAAAACCGTCACAGGCGATGTCGACCGTCGAGGCAGCAAAGGCCACAACCGTCAGGCAGGCAAGCAACGGAAAGGCTTCACTCGGCGTCAGGCTGCCGACCAGCAACATGCCGACGATCGAGATCAGTCCGCCTGTCGCAACGATTTCGGCAGAGCGGTTTTTTCCTCTTGGCGGCAGCCGGTAGCGCTCCACCCAGGGCGACCAGAGGAATTTGAGCGCCCAGGGCAGCGCGATCAGCGAAACATAGCCGATCTGGTCGAGCGGTACGCCCTCGGAGCGCATGATCGCGGGAAGGCCGGCCCAGGTAACGCCGCCGATGACGCTCTGCGCGACGTAAAGCCCACCGATCCCCGTGAGCACGAGGAGCGGCGAGGGCGGGTTGCGGATCGCTGTCTCAGCCATCAGAAGCGATAACGCAGGCTGCCATAGACCGTGCGTCCTTCGTCCCAATAGCAATTTCCGGCAGAGCAAACCGCCTTCTGGGTGTCGAACAGGTTCTTGGCGTTCACCTGAAGGGTCAGACCCTTCAGGTCCGGGTTCTGATAGCCGAAGTCGTAGGACAAGGCAGCGTCCATCAACGTGCGGGAATCATTCTTGAATGTATTCGTGTCGTCGCCATAGCTTTCGCCGATATAGCGGACGCCGGCGCCGAGACCGAGACCGGCGAGCGGACCGTCTTCGAACAGATAGTGCCCCCACAGCGAAGCGATGTGGTTCGGTGTAGCGGAAAGCTGATTGCCGACCGTGCCTGCCAGTCCCTTGTCGATCTCCATGCGCATGTAGGTATAGGAGGCGATCAGGCTGAAGCCGTTGTCGAACGAGGCGTTTGCCTCGAGTTCGATGCCGCGCGAATGCAAGTCGAGCTGGCGCTGAACCTGATTGCCGTCCGCGTCGAACGTACCGTCATAGACCACGCCGTCGGTCTGCTTGATATCGAAGTAGTTGGCGGTGATGACGGCGTTCGTATCCGGGATCTCATATTTGACGCCCACTTCGACCTGGTCGGCGAGCGTGGGTCTGGCAACAGATCGAACGCCGGAGGTGTCGTACACGAAGCCGAGGTTTGGCGAGAAGGACCGCGAATAGTTGGCATAGGGAATTACGCCCCATTCGGTTTCGTAGGATATTCCAACTCGGCCGGAGAAGGCGCTATCGGTACTGTCGATCTCGGTCAGGGCAGCCGTGACGCTGTGCGACTTCGCCCAATCCTGTCGACCGGTCACGAAGAACGTCCATTTGTCCCATTCCATCTGGTCGTGGAGATAGAGGCCGTACTGGTTCATTTCCTGGCTGCCGGAGAAGAAGAAGGGCTGCGACTTCAGGTCGTCGACCGATACGAAGGAGGAGGCGGAACGTGCGCTGTAGTCGGTCCAGCTGTAGTTGAAGCCGGCGACGGCCGTGTGGCTGACCGGGCCGGTGTCGAACTCGAACTGCGCCATGTTGTCGATCGAGAAGTTCTTCACGTGTTCCTTGTAATGTCCCCAATAGCGGGTGGGAGCAGCCGGATAAAAGCCGCTATACTGCAGATCGGCATCGACGTCGTGATAACGCAGGTTCTGCCGCAAGGTGACGACTTCGTTCAGGCGGTGCTCGAATTCGTATCCGATGCGGCCCTGCTTGGTGGTGAAATCGTTCCAGTCCGGGTCGCCGGCATAGGTTCGCGAGACAGTTCCGTAGGTTGGATTGTCGTAGAAAGCCGTGCCGCCCGTGACCGAGCGGGAATATTCGCCGAGCACCGTTAGCTTGGTGTCTTCATCCGGCTTCCAGGTAAAGGCCGGGGCAATATAGAACGTGTCGTCGGGATAGCCATCAATATGGGTGTCGCTCTTCCGGCCGAGCGCTGTCAGGCGGTAGAGGAGCGTGCCTTCTTCATCCACAGGCCCCGACAGATCGATTGCCGCCTGATACCTGTTGTCTTGCCCGATCACCGTCTCGACCTCATGGAAGGGCTCGTCCTTGGGACGCTTGGTGACCAGATTGACGATGCCGCCGGGGCCGCTCACACCATAGAGCGATGAGGCCGGTCCTTTGAGGACGGTGATACCCTCCAATCCGTAAGGTTCGGTCCGAAACCAGGCCGAGGGGCCATTAAACTGCTTCAACCCGTCGCGGAAGAGACCGGTATAATAGGCCGGGAAGCCGCGAAGATAAAAAGCATCATAGCGGGAATCGTAGCCGAACGTGTTCGGATTGGCGCCCGCGGTATAGCTCAGCGATTCGTTGAGGGTGCGCGGCTTCTGGTCCTCGATCTGATCTTGCGTAACGACCGAAACGGCTTGGGGAATTTTGACGATCGGGGTGTCCACCTTCGTGCCGATCCGGTCGGATTTTGCGACATATCCTTCCTGAACGAGGATGTCGTCGCTTTCCGACTCGAGAATGATCGGCGCGAGCGTCGTATCGGCGTTGGGATCCTGAGCCTTCGCCCAGCCAATGGAAGTGATGACCACGCCTGCCGCCAGCAGGCCCACCCGCACTTTGATTCTCATAACTTGCCCCTAGACTCATGAATAGTTCGAGCTCACAAATATGATACTGTCTGTCGAGTATTAATGGCGGTTCGAACGGGGGCAATTCGAAGATATCGGCTGGTGTATCCGGTAAGCATCAGATGGCGAGGGATGAAATCGGCGTCCGCTTCAGGCCTGTCGCAGCGCATTCTTGTTTCGCGACGGCCTACCCACCACATGCTGTTCTTCTTCCGCTTCTTCCATTTCCAGAAGCGCGGATTTCTGGAGTTCTTGCCATGGGTTTCATCGACATCAATCCTCCTGTTCCCGAGGATGGCGCCCTGCTTGACGTCTATTCGGAGACTGTTGCCGGCGCGGTTGATCGCGTCGGCCCTGCCGTCAGCCGCATCGAACGGCTCGGCGACAACGGCCATGGGTCCGGCTTTGCCATATCGCCCGACGGGCTGATCATCACCAATCACCATGTCGTCGGCGACGCGAAGGCCGTGCGCATCCGCAGCGCCGACGGCGCGGTGGGGCAGGCGAGCGTGCTCGGGCGCGATGCGGATACCGATATCGCACTTGTTCGTGCCGACATGGACGTCCAGGCCTGGGCCAGGCTCGGCGATTCGAAGAGACTGCGCCGCGGCCATGTCGCGATTGCCATCGGCAATCCGCTCGGCTTCGACTGGTCGGTCACGGCCGGCGTGGTTTCGGCACTCGGACGCTCGATGAGGGCGTCGACCGGCCGGCTGATCGAGGACGTCATACAGACGGATGCAGCACTTAATCCCGGCAATTCCGGAGGTCCGCTCGTCTCGGCTGCCGGCGAAGTCGTCGGCGTCAACACGGCCGTCATCCGCGGTGCGCAGGGCATCGCCTTCGCCGTCGCCTCTAACACGGCGAATTTTGTGGTCTCCGAAATCCTGCGCTTCGGGCATGTACGCCGGGCTTTTGTCGGGATCGTCGTCGATACGATCGCGCTGCCGCGTCGGATAGCGTTGAAGGCTGGGATGACCCAGGAGACGACGGTACGCATTCGCCGCATCGATCCGGGCAGTCCCGCGGAGCGGGCCGGGTTGAAGGAGGGGGATTTCATCCTGGCGATCGACGGCCAGCCGGTCAGCGGCGGGGATGATCTTATCCGTCTCCTGGATGGAACGCGAATAGGCAGGGAAACGCCGATTACCCTGTATGATCTCGATTCACGGATCACCCACCGGGTGCTGGTTCCAGCAGCGAGGCCGAAGACCTGATAATCGGCCGAGTCGGCGCTGGTTGTCGCTTCCCGATCAGGATTGTCGCCGGCTATATGTATGGAGCAGATGCGGTGACGGGCGGCGGTGGAAATTGAAACTTGTGGCGGTTCTCGCTACGATTTTGCGCAAACACGCAAGGGGAATCGGTTGACGAAAGGCATTGGACTTTGGGCTGCAGCCTCTTTTGCGCTCCTCCCGATGGAGGCATCAGCGCAGGCTCAGTGGCAGCCGGTCGAACAGGTGCAGACCTATCCCGTTACCGGCGATTCCGGGATCGATCTCTATGGATCGATCGGTGAAAGAGGCCCAAAAGTGGGCAAGGAGGTTCGGGCCATTGCCCACACCAACTTCAAACTCACCTGGACTAGGAAATACGAACCACAGCCAGATGGTGCCTGTACCCTGGTCTCGGCAAAACCGAAGCTGATCATCACTTACGTGCTGCCAAAGCCCGTTTCTCCCTTGTCGCCGGAGATTAAGAGGAAATGGGATATCTTCATCGCGGGGGTCCGTCGGCACGAAAATGTGCACGGGGTTATGATCGTCGACATGGTGAAGGAGATCGAGCGGGTGAGCGTCGGCCTCACGGTCGCCAACGATCCGAGGTGCTCTAAAATCCGGACGGAGCTGACCGCGAAACTCGGCGAGATTTCCAGGACTCACCGCAAGCGCAACAGCGATTTCGACAAGGTCGAGATGAGCGAGGGCGGCAACGTCCATCAACTCATCCTGAACCTGGTGAACGGCAAATAGTCGAGGCAGCCGCAAGGGCGGCTGCCAGAACGATTCAACAAAGTGGCGTAGCTATCTGTTAAGGCTGACTAAGCGCAGTACTTCACCTCCTGCGCATCAGATTGACGATCAGCACGCCGAGGATCGCTATGATGCCGCCTGCGGCCCCGATTACGGTGGGCACTTCGCCAAGCCACAGGAAACCGATCAAGGTGGCGGTCGGGGGGACGCCATAGAGGAAGTTTGCGGCCCGGGCTGCGGACAGGCGCTTCAAGGCGACTGCCCAGGTGACGTAGCCGATCACGGTCGGAAAGACGACCAGATATGCGACGCTCCAGTTCACGTCGGCGGGCGCAACGGCAAGCGCCTGTATCGTGAAAGGTACCGCCGGGAGCAGGGGAATGGAACCGATCAGCATCAGCCATGCGGTGACGGCAAGCACCGGCATCCGACCAAGGATCGGCTTCTGCAACACGCTCGCGACGGCGGAGCAGAGGGCGGCGCCGAGAATAAGGATGGCGTTGGGATCGAGATCGAAGCCGTTTTCGCTCGATGCAGCGATAAGAGCGACGCCGGCAAACGAGACCGCCGTGCCAAGCCAACCCCACTTCCCGAACCGCTCGCCGAGAACGAAGGTCGCAATCAGCGCAGTAAAGACAGGCATCGTGTTGATGATGAAGCTTGCCGGCCCCGCGGCGACCGTCCGCTCGCCCATGTTCAGCAGGACCGCATAAGCTGCGATGAACAGGATCGCTGCGACGGAAAGCCTCACGACATCCCGCCTTGCGGGAAGTACCGGCCTTGCCGCAGCGAGATAAAGGACTGCGATCAAGGCCGCGGAAACATAGCGTGCGGTGGCGAGTTCGATCGGGGTCAATGCCCCCAGACCGATGCGGATGGCGGCGAAGGAGGAAGCCCAGAAAACGATCGTCACGAGGATCGCGGCGAAGGCAATCCAGTCAAATCCCTGTCTTTCATTCATTGCTGGTGAGTCCATTGCAACAGTGCTCATGTCTGCCTCCGTCTGGCGTAGTCGACATTGGTTTAGGCCGTTGATCTATGCTTGAAAAGCAACGCGATCGATGATCATATGTGCGCATGGTTCACAGCTCGCAGACTTTGCCGCCTCTCGATACTTTGGAAACGTTTGCCCGGGCCGCTCGCCTCGGGTCCTTTTCGGCTGCGGCGGAAGAGGGCGGTGTGACACACGGGGCCGTCTCTCGTCAGGTCGCGCGGCTGGAACGCTGGATGGGGGTCCGGCTTTTCCTGCGTGAAGCGCGGGGCGTGACGCTGACGCCCGAAGGAATCCGGTTTTTGGCCCGCACCGAAGATGCGCTTGGAATCCTGGCCAACATGGACGAGAGATGGCTCCCTCGGCGCAACAGGACAGCGGTGCGGCTTTCGGTGACACCATCCGTCGCATCGCTCTGGTTGTTCCCACGACTGTCCAGGCTGGAGACCGAGGACATTCATCTCGAACTGGTGCTCGAACATCGGCTGGCTGATTTCAGCGAGGGGATCGATCTTGCGATTCGCTGCGGAAAAGGGCCGTGGGCCGGCGTCCGCAGCTTGCCGCTCTGGCAGGAGGAGCTCTACCCGATCGCGGCACCCATGCTGGCGGAACGACTAGGCCCGCATCCCGACGCCAAGTCCCTGCTCGATTATCCGATCCTGCATGATTCCAACATCGAAGCCTGGCGGCGCTGGCTGGCGGCCGAAGGTTTGGACTACGTGCCGCGTGGGCATGACCGGCGCTTCGAGGACTATAACCTCGTGGTCGATGCCTGCTCGCACGGCCTGGGTATTGCGCTCGCCCGTCCACCGCTCGCCGATGCGGCACTTGCCAGCGGCAGGATCGTGCGGGTTTCGGAAAGGACGATCGAACATCACGTCGCCTTTCATCTTATCCGATCAAACGATGCGTTGCGCGGGGCGGCGGCACAATTTGCCCACCGGTTTTTATCCGAGGCAGGGCACGACGAGGCAGCAATCGCCGCCTTCCTGTCGCCGGGGCGGGGGCGGTGACGGGCATGACAGTCTTCTCGAATGGAAGCTCCATTTTTCGTAAGGAATAGCAGGTTGTCTCTTCCTAGCGCTGTTCTACTTCCTCCGGCAGACGAAGCCGAGGAGCATCCATGGATACCAAAGCAACGATCGCACGAATCTGGCGGGGCCGAACGCTGGCCGAAGTGGCCGATGAATATGAGGCTTATCTGCGGGAGGCAGGCATTCCGCCGCTTGAGAAAACGGCTCTTGCCGTGCAGCTCTTTCGGGATGACATCGGCGCGGAAACCGAATTCATCACCACCTCCTACTGGCCCGATTTTGAATCCATGGCAGCGTTTACGGGTGGCGATCCCGACAAGGTGCATCACCTCGACCGCGATCCCGAATTCCTCATCGCGCTGCCCGAGAGAGTAGCAATCACCAGGATCCTCATCGATCGAAAAAACTAAGTGAGGGCGCTCACGCGGCTCCGGACTGGAGATAGCTGATCACCGCGTCGGCGATCATCCCCTTATGGCGCTGCATTGTCTCCGGTTCGGAGAGATCGCGACGGAAGATCGTGCCGAAGGTGTATCGGTTCGAGACCCGGAAAAAGCAGAAGGCGCTTATCAGCATGTGCACGTCCATCGGATCGGCTCTTCTCGTGAAGACGCCGTCGGCTATGCCGCGGTCGAGGATTGCTGCGATCGTCTCGATGATGGAAACGTTCAGGTCACGGATGGCATCGGAACGCAGCATGTGGGCCGCGTGATGTATGTTTTCGATACTGACCAGGCGCACGAAGTCCGGATTGGTTTCGTCGTGTTCGAACGTGGTGAAGATCAGCGTTCGCAACGCCTGTTCCGGCGGTAGATTGGAAAGCTGCAGATCGGCTTCCAATGTACGGATCTTGCGGTAGGCGCGTTCCAGAACGGAAAGATAAAGGCCTTCCTTGCTGCCGAAATAATAGTAGATCATCCGCTTCGAGGTGCGGGTCTTTTCCGCAATCGCATCGACCCTGCCGCCGGCAAGGCCGTTGGTGGAAAACTCTTCCGTCGCGACCTCCAGAATATCCTCCTGCGTGCGCTGCGGATCGTTCTTCCTGGTGTTTTGGCGTTTCGCTGCCATCCCCAACCCGCCTTCTTAAATTTACGCATCTTTTCCAAAGTCATAGCGATCCGTACCGGCAATTTCAACAGATCATGCTTGACATACTCACTAGTTAGTACATTTTATCATCCAATCAGCGGTCCTGAGGAGGGGGCGCTGGTGAGAGCTTCCTGTCAGGTGCAAAGTGGTGACGTTCCACGCGTCACCTTGGCAATTGGGCGGCGAAGCTTCGGGAGGACTGAATGACACGAATTATCGACTGGTATTTCCTTGCCTTGAAGGTGATCATCGCGCTGCTGCTGGCGGCCATGGTGGTGCTTGTCTTCGGCAATGTGGTGCTGCGTTACGCCTTCAACCAGGGCATTACCGCTTCCGAAGAGCTGTCGCGCGTTTTCTTCGTCTGGCTGACCTTCCTTGGTGCAGTCGTCGCAATGCGTGAGCACGGGCATCTCGGCGTGGATTCGCTCCTGAAGCGCCTGCCGCCCGCATCCGCGAAGATCGCAGTACTTCTCGGCCAGGGGCTGATGCTAGCCGCCACATGGCTGATGGTGAGCGGGAGCTGGACCCAGACGCTTATAAACCTTCCGGCCAGCATGCCGGCCACGGGCATTTCCATGGGCTGGTTCTACGGAGCCGGGCTTGCCTTCGGTGTCCCGACCTTCCTCATCATTCTTTATGACGCCTTCCAGGTAGCGACGGGGCGCATCGATCTCGCGACGGCCCATCTGGTCCGTGACAGCGAGGAGGAGATCGCGCTCGATAGCCACCCGGAAGCGGCCGTTGCCGGCGTTAACAAGGTCTGAGGAGAGCCGCCATGACACTGACCATCTTCCTCGGCGCACTTCTCGGCCCAATGGCACTCGGCGTGCCGATCGCGTTCGCGCTCATTCTCAGCGGCGTCGCGCTGATGATGTATATGGACATTTTCGACGCGCAGATCGTCGCTCAGAACGTGCTGAACGGTGCGGACAGTTTCCCCCTGATGGCAGTGCCCTTCTTCCTGCTTGCCGGCGAGATCATGAATACCGGCGGTCTCTCGAAGCGCATCGTCAACCTCGCCATGGCGATGGTCGGCCATATTCGCGGCGGTCTCGGCTTCGTTGCAATCTTTGCCGCCTGCATTCTGTCGAGCCTTTCCGGCTCGGCGGTGGCGGATGCCGCAGCGCTCGGCGCGCTGCTCTTTCCGATGATGATCAAGTCCGGTCATGATCCGGCCCGCACCGGCGGTCTCCTGGCTTCAGCCTCGGTCATCGGTCCGATCATTCCTCCCTCTATCGGTTTCATCCTCTATGGCGTTATCGGCGGCGTTTCGATCACCAAGCTTTTCCTCGCCGGCATCGTGCCGGGCCTCATGATTGCCGGGGCCCTTTGCATTACCTGGCTGATCGTTGCGCGCAGGGAACAGTTCGAGCTTCCGCAAAGACAGAGCCGGCAAGTTCGCATTGAGGCTTTCCTGGAAAGCATCTGGGCGCTGATGCTGCCGGTCATCATCATCGTCGGGCTGAAATTCGGCGTCTTTACGCCGACCGAAGCTGGCGTGGTGGCAGCCGTTTATTCGCTCTTCGTGTCGATGGTCGTCTATCGCGAACTGGCGCCCTCACAGCTCTTTTCCGTCTTCGTCGCGGCCGGAAAAATCACGGCGGTGGTCATGTTCCTGGTTGCCTGTGCGGCAGTCTCCGCCTGGCTTATCACGGTCGCCGACGTGCCGGGCAGTCTCGTTGCGCTCATCGAACCTCTGATGGACAACCAGACGCTTCTGCTTCTGGCGATCATGGTGCTGATCGTCGTCGTCGGCACGGCGATGGACATGACGCCCACCATCCTCGTCATGACCCCCGTGCTGATGCCGATCATCAAGCAGGCCGGCATCGATCCTGTTTACTTCGGCGTGCTGTTCATCATCAACAATTCGATCGGGCTGATCACGCCGCCGGTCGGCACCGTGCTCAACGTCATCTGCGGCGTGTCCAAGCTGTCGATGGAAGACCTCATGAAGGGCGTGATGCCGTTCATGATCGCCGAGCTGATCGTCCTTTTCCTTCTCGTCCTCTTTCCGCAGCTGGTGACCGTGCCGGTCGCTTGGTTCGCGCGGTGAGACCGAGGGGTGCCTTTTTAAAATGCATGTCAACCGGCCGTGGGGAACCCGGCCATTCTCTGGGAGGAAACTATGTTCGACACGATGAAGAAACTGGCGCTGGGGATCGCGCTGCCGGCGTTGTTGTTTGCCGGTACGGCGTCCGCCGAAATCGGCGCGCATACGCTCAAATTCGCAGCCGCCAACAACAAGGGCCATCCGCAGGTCACCGGGATGGAGAAGTTTGCCGAGATCGTCAAGGAAAAGAGCGGCGGCAAGATCGAGGTGAAGCTGTTCCCGGGCGGCGTCCTCGGCGGCGACGTCCAGACCGTCTCGGCGCTCCAGGGGGGCGTGGTGGAAATGCTGGTGCTGAACGCCGGCATTCTGGCAAGCAACGTCAAGGCATTCGGCGCCGTCGACCTGCCGTTCCTCTTCAACAGCGGCGAAGAAGCCGACAAGGTGATGGACGGCGCATTCGGCAAGAGCCTCGCCGACAAGCTGCCGGCGACCGGTCTGGTCGGACTTGCCTACTGGGAACTCGGTTTCCGCAACCTGACCAATGAACGCCGGCCGGTCACCAAGCTCGAAGACATCAAGGGCCTGAAGATCCGCACTCTGCAGTCGCCGATCCCGATCGAGATGTTCAACAGCCTGGGCGCCAACGCCGTGCCGCTGCCTTATACCGAACTCTATACGGCACTCGAAACCGGCACGGTCGACGGCCAGGAAAATCCGGCCGCCAACATCATCAACGCCAAGTTCTACGAAGTCCAGAAATACATGACGCTCACCCGTCACCAGTACAATCCGCAGATCGTGCTGATCAGCAAGAAGTTCTGGGACAACCTGAATGACGAGGAGAAGGCGGTCCTCCAGTCGGCAGCGACCGAGGCACGCGACTTCCAGCGTAAGGTCTCGCGCGAGGCGGATGCGAAGGCCGTCGCCGAGATCAAGGAGAAAGGCATGCAGGTCGATGAGCTCAGCGCGGCCGAAACCCAGAAGCTGCGTGATGCCGTGAAGCCGCTGATCGACAAGTTCAGCGCCGACATCGGTGCTGACACCGTCTCGCTGCTCTTCAGGGAACTCGAAGCCGTACGCAAGAAGTGACCGTTCCATCGGCCCGTCTTCACCGGGCGGGCCGATCCATCCAGGCATACAAGGCATAAACCATGGCCGAGACATTGCTGAAACCGTTGAAGGCCGCGCTGATCGGCGCCGGCATCCAGGCCTCGCTGACGCCCGCCATGCACATGGTGGAAGGCGCTGCGCAGGGCATCCGCTACGACTACGAGCTCATCGATCTGAATCAGATCGGCCGAACGCCGGAGAGCCTTCCGGACCTGCTTCGCGATGCCGAGGCGAGGGGGCTGATCGGACTGAATATCACCCATCCCTGCAAGCAGCTCGTCATTCCTTATCTCGATGAGCTGTCCGAAGAGGCGAGGGCACTGGGAGCGGTCAACACCGTCGTGCTGAAGGACGGAAAGCGCTTTGGCCATAACACCGACTGGTGGGGATTTGCCGAGAGTTTCAAGCGTGGTCTGCCGGATGCAGATTTGCAGGCGGCGGTTCAGCTTGGTGCCGGTGGCGCCGGTGTTGCCACCGCTTACGCCATTCTTTCCCTCGGCCTGAAGACGCTTACGGTTGTCGACCGAGAGCCGGAGAGGGCAGAGCAGCTGGCGGAAAGCATGTCGGTACTCTTTCCGGATACGACGATTTCGGCTTCGAGCGATGTCGCTTCCGCAATGGAGACGACGTCGGGCCTCATTCACGCGACTCCGACCGGCATGGCGAAATATCCGGGCATGCCGCTGCCGCCGGAGCTGCTGAAGCCGCATCATTGGGTTGCGGAGATCGTTTATTTTCCGCTGGAGACGACGCTCCTGAAGAAGGCTAGAGAGCGTGGATGCAAGGTTCTCAATGGTGGGGGAATGGCCGTCTTTCAGGCGGTGGGCGCCTTCCGGCTATTTACCGGGCACGAGCCCGATGTAGGCCGGATGATACGGCATTTCGAGACTATGACTGCTTGATTGTCCGTATCGGCAGCGCCGAGCGGATTTAACTCTGGTGATCCTTGGGCGGCTAATTATAGTGGGCCGGCCGCGCTTTTGCGGCCTCGCATTGCCCGCCATGCTTTCCCAGGTAGTTCTTCCATGACACTTGCCATTTCCGCCAAAGACATCGACGACCTTGCGCTGATCGAAGAGTTGAAGCGCTGGGTCGAAATGGAAACGCCGACGTCCAACGCGAGCGCCGTCAATCGTCTTGCAGATCGTGTCGAGGTTTTGAGCAGGCTGGCGGGTTTGGAAGTGGAGCGGCTGGCAGGCACCCTCGGCTTCGGCGATATCCTGGCTGTCCGTTCTCCGCGTCCGGCCGGCAGCAATGAAAAGACCCTGCTCGTCCTTGCCCACCTGGATACGGTACATGCGGAGGGTGTCATCGCCAAGCAGCTGCCATTGCGGCAGGAGGGCGACAGACTCTACGGCCCCGGCATCTATGACATGAAGTCCGGTGCCCTGATGGCGTTCGAAGCCATGAAGCTTGCCGTCAAGCAGGGAAACCACATGCCGATCGACCTGATCTTCGTGCCGGACGAAGAGACGGGCAGCCTGTCCTCGCGTGCCTTTATGGAGGAGGCCGCGCGGAGAGCCGGATATTCGCTCGTTGTGGAACCGGCGCGCGACGGCGGCAAGATCGTCGTCGCCCGCAAGGGCGTCGCCATGTACGACATCACCGTGAATGGACGCGCGGCTCATGCGGGGGTGAGGCCGCAGGAGGGCCGGAGCGCCATCCGCGCCGCTGCCCGTCTGGTGCTCGAGCTGGATGCGCTCAACGATGCGGAACGCGGCGTGACGGTCACCGTCGGAACGATCCACGGCGGGACGGGACGCAATACCGTTCCTGCAGAATGCCGGCTGCAGGTCGATGTCCGTGTCCCCAACGATGCCGTAGGCAGGGAGGTGACGGGCAGGATCGAGGCGGTGCGGCCGGTCGATCCCGACATCACCTTCGAAATCGTCGGGCAGATGAACCGGCCGCCCTTCGCGCAATCGGAAGAGGGGCGGAGATTGTTCGATGTCGCGGCCGATATTGCCGGCAATCTCGGTATCAAGCTTGAAGGCATGGCGACCGGCGGCGGGTCGGATGGCAATTTTACAGCAGCCCTAGGCGTGCCGACACTCGACGGCCTCGGCGCGGATGGCGCCGGTGCTCACACATTCGAAGAGCATATCTTCTTGAGCAGCATTGCTCCGCGCACCGCGCTGCTCGCCAATTTGATGCTTTCACTCCGGGCAAGATGAGCTCAGGCCGGCAGGGGCACCTCGAAGGAGTTGCGGATACGGCTCTTGCCGACCTCGATGACGTGACGCATGGCGGCAATGGCTTTCTGAGGATCGCGCGATGCTATCGCATGGGCGATCTTCAAATGATTATCGGCCACCTCGTCGATCATTTCGGGAGAAGCGGCCGGTGAGGAGAGCTGGAACGATATGGCCAGCGCTGCCTCGATCAGCGCGCTTGCCGAGCGCATGAACGGATTGCCGGACATCCGGGCGATTGCGAGATGGAATTCCAGATCCACGTTGGCGATCGTTTCCGGCGTGTGCGAGAGATCATCGAACTTGGCGGCGATCGCATAGAGCGCGATAATGTCGTCGCTGGAAGCACGCAAGGAAGCAGCAGCTGCCGCGGCTGGTTCGAGCGCCATGCGCATTTCCGCCAGGTGCTCGATGAACTCGTAGTCCAGCCCCGACTCGAAGCGCCAGCCGAGAACGTCAGGATCGAAGAAGTTCCAGCTTGCCTTGTCGAGGACGCGGGTTCCGACCTTTGCTTTCGCTTCGACAAGCCGTTTGGCCGCCAGCGTCTTCATGGCTTCCCGAAGTACGGTGCGGGACACCCCGAAGCGCGCCGAAAGTTCTGCATCGCCCGGTAGCAGCGAGCCTTCCGGTATCTTCCCGGACACGATTCCGCGGCCCAGCTCCGCTACCACATGCGCGTGGTTGCTGCGGCGCTTTCGACCACTGATCGTCGTTTCCAGAAGACCCAATTAAACCTCCCTAAGCCGTCCCTCGGCCAATCGCCTGTTCGAATACCAGATGATCCCGCGCTGCAATACAATGAAGATGAAGAGCAGAATGCCAATGACGATCTTGGTCCACCAGGAAGACAGCGTGCCGTCGAAGACGATGTAGGTCTGGATCAGGCCCTGGATCAGGATTCCGACGAATGTCCCTGCAACAAGACCGACGCCGCCCGTTAACAGCGTGCCACCGATAACGACCGCCGCGATCGCATCCAGCTCGACGCCGACGGTCGCCAGCGAATAGCCCGAAGACGTGTAGAGCGTATAGGCGATGCCGGAAAGGCCGGAGAGAAAGCCCGAAAGGGCATAGATACCGATGGTCGTCGGTCCGACCGCCACCCCCATCAGTTCCGCAGATTGTTCGCTGCCGCCGATCGCATAGACATTGGCGCCAAAGCGGGTCCGGCCGGCAACGAAGGCGCCGACGACAAACACCAGCAGCATCAGCATGGCGAGCGCCGTCAGCCTGCCTCCGCCCGGAAATCGGAAATAGAAGCCCTGGATCGTATCGATGACCTCGTGCGAAATCGGTACCGACTCCGTCGAGATGAGGTAGGCCGCGCCGCGGGCAAGAAACATTCCCGCAAGGGTGACGACGAAGGGCGGGATGCCGAGATAGCGGATCATCGCTCCCATTAAGCTGCCGAACAGCGTTGAGATCACCAGCACTACGGTAAAGGCGGCGAGCGGATGGACTCCCAGCGATCCGACCAGCACGGCGACGAAGACACTGGTGAATGCAATAACCGAACCGATGGACAGGTCTATGCCGCCCGAAAGTATGACGAATGTCATCCCGACCGCCGCAATGCCGAGGAAGGCATTGTCGGTCAGGAGATTGCCGATCACCCGGGTCGACAGCATGTTCGGGAACTGCAGGATGCAGAGCGCGTAGGCGATGACGAAGATGCCGAGCGTGGTGACGAAGGGCAGGTTGCGGGTATGGATCATCGCGCTGCTCCCTCCACTTTGCTGGCTGCCGTTTCCGGCCGGGTCTTCGCCGCTTTCACGAAGCCGAGCAGGTTCATGATCGCCGGAGATTGGAGTGTCAGCACGACGATGATGATGCCCGCCTTGATGATGAGGTTGAATTCCGGCGGGAAGCCCGAAACCAGGATGCCGGTATTGATCGACTGGATGATCAGCGCGCCGATCAACGAAGCGGTGATCGAGAACCGGCCGCCATTGAGCGATGTTCCGCCGATGACGACTGCCAGAATTGCATCCAGCTCCAGCCAGAGACCGGCATTGTTGGCGTCGGCGCCGCGGATGTCGGCGGTCACGATCAGGCCGGCTACGGCTGCGCAGATACCGGATATGGCATAGACGAAGAACAGCAGGAACCGCGCCCGTACGCCGGCAAGGGTCGCGGCGCGCCGGTTGATGCCGGTCGCTTCGATCAGGAAGCCCAGGGCAGAGCGCCTGACGAGCACGCCGATCAGAAGCGCCGCCAGGATCCAGATCAGGATCGGAACCGGGATGCCGGCCAGCGAACCGGAGCCCAGGGCAGAAAAGCCGTCATTGTTGAAGGTGAGAATGACGCCCTCGGTGATCAGCTGCGCAATGCCGCGCCCGGCCACCATCAGGATCAGGGTGGCAATGATCGGCTGAATGTCGAGGAGTGCGACGAGGACGCCATTCCACAAGCCGCACACCAGGCCGACGCAGAGCGATGTGAGGATCACCACCGAGAGCGGATAGTCCTTGCTGATGAGGGTTGCAGCAACGGCGCCGCAAATGGCGATCACCGCGCCGATCGAAAGGTCGATGCCTCGGGTCGCGATCACCAGTGTCATGCCGATCGTCAGCAGTGCTACCGGGGCGGCACGCACCAGAATGTCGATCAGGCTGCCGTAGAGGCGGCCGTTCTGGAAGGAGATCGTCAGAAAGCCGGGGGCGATCGCCGTGATCAGCGCGAGAATGATCGCCAGCGCGACCATCTGCGGGGCGAGGCGGCGCAGGCGGCGGGTGAGACGGTTCATCACGCGGCCTCCGTACGGGCGGAGGTGGCGATTGCCTGCATGATATTGTCGGCCGTCAAGGCGTCGCCGGACAGTTCCGCCACATGCCGCCGGTCGGAAAGCACGATGACCCGGTGGGCGACCGCCGTCAGTTCCTCAAGTTCCGACGAGATCACCACCAGGGACATGCCCTCCGAACACAGGCGTTCTATCATCTTGAGGATTTCCGCATGCGCGCCGATATCGATGCCGCGTGTCGGTTCGTCGAGGATCAGCAGGCGCGGCTCGGTCGCCAGCCAGCGGGCGAGGATCGCCTTCTGCTGGTTGCCGCCGGACAGGAATTTGATCGGCCGGTTGGCATCCGGCGGGCGGATATCGAGGGATTTGATGAAGCTTTCGGCCAGAGCGTGCTTTTCACGCGAGGAGATCGGCTTTGACCAGCCTTGCCGGGCCTGCAGCGCCAGAGCGATATTATCGGCAACCGAGAAGTCGCCGATGATGCCATCGGTCTTGCGTTCCTCGGGGCAGAAGCCGAAGCCGTTGACGATCGCCGCCTCGGGGGAAGTCAAGGAAACCGGCCGGCCGTCTATCGTCGCAGTGCCGCTGTCGGCCCGATCGATGCCGAAGAGCAAGAACGCGGTCTCGGTCCGCCCGGAGCCGAGGAGGCCCGCAATGCCGACCACTTCGCCGGGGCGAATATCAAGGTCGAAGGGCGCCACGCTGCCGCGCTTGCCATAATTTGCGAAGCGTATGGGCGCCTCGGCGGTTGCCGCAACCGTCTCGTCCTGGGCCTGATGTTCGCGGGTGATGTGCTGCAATTCGCGGCCGAGCATCATCGAGATAAGTTCCAGCTGCGGCAGTTCCGAAAGTTTTCGCGTGCCAACCAACCGCCCGTTGCGCAAAACCGTGACGCGGTCGGCAATCGCATAGACCTGGTTCAGGAAATGGGTGATGATGATGATGCCGAGGCCTTCTTCGCGGAGCCGGCGCAGCACCGAAAACAGCATCTCGACCTCATGGGAATCGAGGCTGGCGGTCGGTTCGTCGAGAACCAGGACCTTGCCGGACAGATCCACTGCACGGGCGATCGCGACGATCTGGCGGACGGCCACCGAATAGGAGGAGAGCAGGGCGTCGACATCGATGTCCAGGCCATAGCGGGCAAGCAGCGCCTTCGAACGCCGGCGCATTTCGCGGCGGTCGATCAGACCGAAGCGGTGCGGCTGGCGCCCCAGAAAGAGGTTTTCGGCTACCGTCAGGTTTTCCAGCAGATTGACTTCCTGGTAAACCGTACCGATGCCGAGTGCCTGAGCCTCAGCCACGTTTGCCGGGGTCACGTCGCTTCCGTCAAGTTGCATGGTTCCGCGGTCACGGCTGTAGACCCCGGTCAAAATCTTGATCAGCGTCGATTTGCCGGCGCCGTTTTCGCCGAGCAGCGCGTGGATTTCGCCCCGGTTCAGGGAGAAGTCGACGCCGTCGAGCGCCGTGATGCCGAGAAAGGCCTTGCCTATGCCTCGGGCTTCCAGAAGAGAATTGGAATCTGACATGCCGATAATTCCCGCACGTATCAAAGAACCGGAGCGGTATGGGGGCTCCGCTCCGGTTTCAGTTAGCGCCCGGCCCAGAATGAAGAGCAGGCCGGGCAGCGGGAGGACTTAGTAGCCGAGACCCTTCTTGGCCTCATAGACCTTCATTGGATCATCCTTGGCCGTATAGAGCTTGGATTCCGTCTGGATCCACTTCGGCGGCTCTTTCTTGTTCTTCAGATAGGCTTCGAGCGCATCGAATGCAGGGCCGGCCATGTTCGGCGTCAATTCCACCGTCGCGTTGGCTTCGCCCTTGGCCATTGCCTGGAAGATATCCGGCACGGCATCGATCGAGACGATCTTGATGTCGGTGCCGGGCTTCAGGCCGGCTTCCTTGATAGCCTGGATGGCGCCGACGGCCATGTCGTCGTTGTGGGCATAGACGGCGCAGATACCCTTGCCGCCGCCTTCGGCCTTGATGAAGCTTTCCATGACTTCCTTACCCTTGGTGCGGGTAAAGTCGCCGGTCTGCGAGCGGACGATCTTGATATTGCTCTTGCCGGCAATCGCTTGATCAAAACCTTTCTTGCGGTTGATGGCGGGCGAGGAGCCAGTCGTGCCCTGAAGCTCAACAACCTTGCAATCCTTGGAGCCGACTTCCTTGACCAGCCACTCGCCGGCGACCTTGCCTTCGAAGACGGTGTCGGACGTAACAGCGGTCAGGTAGAGGTCCTTCGGCGCATCGATCTCACGATCGAGCAGGATGACCGGGATTTTCTCTTCCTTGGCTTCCTTCAGGACTGCGTCCCAGCCGGTCGCCACGACCGGTGCCACGAAGATGGCGTCAACGCCCTGGGCGATGAAGCCGCGGATGGCCTTGATCTGGTTTTCCTGCTTCTGCTGCGCATCGGCAAATTTCAGATTCACGCCACGTTTTTGCGCTTCCTGCTTGGTAACGGTGGTTTCAGCCGCACGCCAGCCCGATTCGGAGCCGATCTGCGAGAAGCCAACGGTGAGTGATTGTGCGGATACGCCTGAAGCAAGTGCCAGGCCGAATGCGACGGTAACCGCCGCGAGTGCTCTTTTCATCTATAATCCTCCCAGAGATGAAGCAAACTGACGGAGCCGAGGATGAGCATATAATATTACTTTTTCAAGAGGCATTTTTGATGAAGTTGCGGGAAACTTCAGTTCGAGCACCTGTGCTTGTTTTTTAACGCATTGATATATATAAAGAATCTGTATGTGGAAAAATTTCCATGGCGTCTGAAGGGCTGCCCAATCGTTCTTGACAAGCGGGCGACCAATCCAATAGTCGTATTTATGACTGCATCGGATCCGAAGGTTCTGGTGGGAGGCGCATGGTGGCAGGAGACGCCATGCAGAATATGAAATCATTGGGTAACGGAATCGATGTTGCGCGTTCTTCAGGTTAAAGATGGCAGCGGCAAGCTGCAGGTCGTCGCATGGGATGGAGAAGGGGCTGCACGTATAGTGCAGGGCGTTTCTTCGACATATGAGCTCGCTCAGCAGGCAATTGCCGCCGGCCAGACGCTGGCGCAGCGCATCGATGCCGCGGGCCTGGGCGATGCCGTGGATGTTCAAAAGGCTGCCGAGGAGGGCCGTCTTGCTCTGCCGATCACGCATCCGGATCCCGGCCATTTCGTCGTAGCCGGGACGGGGCTCACCCATCTCGGTTCCGCGGACGGCCGCGACAAGATGCACAAGGCCGCTCAGTCCTCGGAAAAGCCCACCGATTCCATGCGCATGTTCCTCATGGGTGTCGAGGGCGGCAAGCCTGATCTGGGGCAGATCGGCGCGCAGCCGGAATGGTTCTACAAGGGCAATGGCTCGCAGTTGCGCGCAACCGGCGAAAATCTCGTTTCGCCCGCCTTCGCGCTCGATGGCGGCGAAGAGCCGGAGCTTGCCGGCATCTATCTGATCGGACCGGACGGTACGCCCTTCCGCATCGGCTTCTGCCTTGCCAACGAATTTTCCGACCATGTGACCGAAAAAGGCAACTATCTCTGGCTTGCCCACTCGAAGCTTCGGCAGGCCTCGCTGGGCGCTGAGCTTCTTGTCGGCGATCTGCCCGATCATGTAGAGGGCACGTCGCGGGTGCGTCGCGGCGATCAGGTGATCTTCGAGAAGCCCTTCCTTTCCGGGGAGGCGAACATGTCTCATACGATCGCCAATCTCGAGCATCACAATTTCAAATATGAGCTGTTCCGCGAACCGGGCGATCTGCATGTCCACTTCTTCGGTACGGCTACGCTTTCCTTCTCGGAAGGGGTCAAGACGGAGCCAGGTGACGTGTTCGAGATCGCTGCGGCTCCCTTCAAGCTGCCGCTCGTCAACCGCCTGACGGTTGCCGCCGACAAGCCGGTTACGATCAAGAAGCTCTGAGGGTCCCATGGCTTCTATTCGTCTTGCCATCGTCGGTCTCGGAAAAATCGCAAGAGATCAGCATCTCGGCGCGATCAAGGCGACCGACGGCATCGAGCTTGTAGCCGTCGCAAGCCGCCATGCCCAGCTCGACGGCGTCGCCTGTTTCCACGAAATCGGCGATCTGCTTGCATCGGGCGTGGAAGTTGACGCCGTTTCTCTCTGTACGCCGCCGCAAGGCCGCTTCGAGCAGGCCAAGGCGGCGCTCGACGCCGGCAAGCACGTGATGCTCGAAAAGCCGCCGGGCGCGACGCTGTCCGAGGTCTACGCCTTGGAGGCACTCGCAAGGGCGAAAGGGTTGACGCTGTTTTCGACCTGGCATTCGCGCGCCGCTGCCGCAGTCGAGCCGGCACGCGCGCTGCTCGCCAAGCGAAAGATCCGCAGCGTGGCTGTGGAGTGGAAGGAAGACGTCCGTCACTGGCATCCGGGTCAAGCCTGGATTTGGGAGCCGGGCGGTCTCGGGGTATTCGATCCGGGCATCAATGCATTGTCGATCGTCACTCAAATCATGCCGGAAAAATTCCACCTCACCCGGTCCGAGCTGACCTTCCCGGCCAACCGCGCGGCACCGATCGCCGCCAGCCTTGCATTCGAGACCGATAGCGGGCTTCCGGTGGCGGCGGAATTCGACTGGCGGCAGACTGGCCCACAGACATGGGATATCCGGGTTGAGACCGACGAGGGCCCGGTCGTTTTGACGCATGGCGGCAGCCGGCTTTTTGTCGATGGTCAAAACGCGATTCTCGAAGAGGACCGCGAGTACCGTAACCTTTATCGTGATTTCGTAGCATTGGTGGCTGCCGGCCGGAGCGATGCCGACTTTTCGCCGCTGGTGCATGTCGCCGATGCCTTCATGCTGGGCCGGCGCATTCAAACAGATGCATTCGAGGACTGATTATGAGCAATTCAGAGAACGCTCCATCCAATGAGATCGCCGAAACCGAGCACCGCCGCCAGGAGGTGAAGAAGCTCCGCTCGCGCGCCTGGTTCGACAACCCGGCGAATGTCGACATGACGGCGCTTTATCTTGAGCGCTACATGAATTTCGGCCTCAGCCAGGCAGAACTTCAGTCGGATCGGCCGATCATCGGTATCGCGCAGACCGGCTCCGACCTCTCTCCGTGCAACCGCCATCACCTCGAGCTTGCTCATCGCTTGCGCGAAGGCATCCGGGAGGCCGGCGGCATCGCGATCGAATTCCCGGTTCATCCGATCCAGGAGACCGGCAAGCGTCCGACAGCAGGTCTCGACCGTAACCTGGCCTATCTCGGCCTCGTCGAGGTGCTCTACGGTTATCCGCTCGATGGCGTCGTCCTCACCATCGGTTGCGACAAGACGACCCCGGCCTGTCTCATGGCCGCCGCCACGGTCAACATTCCCGCGATCGCTCTGTCGGTCGGACCAATGCTGAACGGATGGTTCCGCGGCGAGCGCACCGGTTCGGGCACGATCGTCTGGAAAGCCCGCGAGCTGCTCGCAAAGGGCGAGATCGATTATGCAGGCTTCGTCAAGCTGGTCGCGTCGTCGGCGCCGTCTACCGGTTACTGCAACACCATGGGCACGGCAACGACGATGAATTCGCTGGCCGAGGCGCTGGGCATGCAGCTGCCGGGTTCGGCGGCCATCCCGGCACCTTACCGCGACCGCCAGGAGGTTTCCTATCTGACCGGCCTTCGCATCGTCGAGATGGTGAAGGAAGATCTGAAGCCTTCCGATATCCTGACCAAGGAAGCCTTCATCAACGCGATCCGCGTCAATTCCGCGATCGGCGGCTCCACCAATGCCCCGATCCATCTGAATGCGCTCGCCCGCCATATCGGCGTCGAACTCACCGTCGACGACTGGCAGACCTATGGTGAAGAGGTGCCGCTGCTGGTCAACCTCCAGCCGGCCGGCGAATATCTCGGCGAAGATTATTACCACGCGGGCGGCGTGCCGGCGGTCGTCAACCAGCTCATGGAACAGGGCCTCATTCACGAGGACGCTATGACCGTGAACGGCAAGACGATCGGCGAGAACTGCCGCGGCGCCATTATCGAGGATGCCAAGGTTATCCGCCGCTACGAAGAGCCGCTCAAGGAGCGGGCCGGCTTCCGCGTGCTGCGCGGCAATCTCTTCTCGTCCGCGATCATGAAGACCAGCGTCATTTCGCCGGAATTCCGCGAACGTTATCTGTCGAACCCGGCCGACCCGGAGGCATTCGAGGGCCGGGCCGTGGTATTCGACGGACCGGAGGATTATCACCACCGGATCGACGATCCGTCGCTGGAGATCGACGAGCATACCGTCCTCTTCATGCGCGGCGCCGGTCCGATCGGTTATCCTGGAGCGGCGGAAGTCGTGAACATGCGCGCGCCCGATTACCTCCTGAAGAAGGGTATTTCGTCGCTCGCCTGCATCGGCGACGGACGTCAGTCCGGCACGTCGGGCAGCCCGTCCATCCTTAATGCTTCGCCGGAAGCGGCGGCGGGTGGCGGCCTTGCGCTGCTGCGGACCGGTGACCGCGTGCGCATCGATCTCGGACGGGGCACGGCCAACATCCTGATCTCTGACGAAGAATTAACCGAACGCCGTAAGGCTTTGGAAGCAAACGGTGGTTACCACTATCCGAAGCATCAGACCCCCTGGCAGGAAATCCAGCGAGGCATCGTGGGTCAGATGGAAACCGGCGCGGTTCTTGAACCGGCCGTCAAATACCAGCGGATCGCCCAGACAGCCGGGCTGCCGCGCGATAACCACTGATCGGTAACGATCCCCAGGGGCGGCGGGGGGCCGCCCTAACCTTAGCTACGGCGGCTCAAGGGGAGCCGACCTCAAGGAGGAGTACTACATGAGCATCTTGAAATATATGACCACGGCCGCCATGCTGGCGGGCCTGGCCTTTGCTGCGCCTGCCGCAGCTCAGGAAAAGGGTCTCGTCGGCGTCGCTATGCCGACCAAGTCTTCGGCGCGCTGGATCGCCGACGGCGACAACATGGTGAAGGTTCTCAAGGAGCGCGGCTATCAGGTCGATCTGCAGTATGCGGAAGACGACGTTCCGAACCAGCTTTCCCAGATCGAGAACATGATCACCAAAGGTGCCAAGGTTCTCGTCGTTGCGTCGATCGACGGCACGACGCTTTCTGACGTTCTGCAGCAGGCTGCCGACCAGAAGATCAAGGTCATCGCTTATGACCGCCTGATCCGTGACACGCCGAACGTCGACTACTACGCCACCTTCGACAACTTCCAGGTCGGCGTGCAGCAGGCGACGTCGCTCGTGAAGGGCCTGAAGGCCGACACCGAAAAGGGTCCGTTCAACATCGAACTCTTCGGCGGTTCTCCGGACGATAACAACGCCTACTTCTTCTACAACGGCGCGATGAGCGTGCTTCAGCCACTGATCGACAAGGGTACGCTGGTCGTCGGCAGCGGCCAGACCGGCATGGACCAGGTTGCGACCCTTCGTTGGGATGGCGCGACGGCACAGGCTCGCATGGACGCAATCCTGTCGTCCACCTATTCCGACAAGAAGCTGAACGGCGTTCTGTCTCCCTATGACGGCATCTCCATCGGCATCCTGTCTTCCCTGAAGGGTGTCGGTTACGGCAGCGGCGACATGCCGATGCCGATCGTAACCGGCCAGGACGCGGAAGTTCCGTCGGTCAAGTCGATCCTTGCTGGCGAGCAGTATTCCACCATCTTCAAGGATACCCGCGAACTTGCTAAAGTGACTGTCGACATGGTGGATGCGGTCATGAGCGGCAAGGAGCCCCAGGTGAATGACACGAAGACCTACGACAACGGCAAGAAGGTCGTTCCGTCCTACCTGCTGAAGCCGGTTATCGTCGACAAGACCAACTGGAAAGAAATCCTGATCGGCAGCGGTTACTACACCGAAGCTCAGGTCAAGTAATCTCATCGACCCGCGCAGCGGAGCAATCCGCTGCGCGGGCTTTCTTATTGCGGAGTGATCATGCTCGATCCCGTCTCTCTTCCCGAAAAGCCGCCGATCCTCGAGATGCGGGGCATTTCGAAGAGCTTTGGCGCCGTCAAGGCGCTTTCCGATGTCAGCTTCACCGTCAAGGAAGGCGAGATCCATGCGCTCGTCGGCGAAAACGGAGCCGGTAAATCAACGTTGATGAAGGTGCTTTCGGGAGTCTATCCGCATGGCTCCTACGAAGGTTCGATCCTCTTCGATGGGGAGGAGCGGCACTTCCGCGACATCAACGATTCCGAAAAGCTCGGCATCATCATCATTCACCAGGAGCTTGCCCTCATTCCGCTGATGTCGATTGCCGAGAATATCTTTCTCGCCAAGGCGCCATCCAAATACGGCGTGATCGACCGCGACGAGCGCTACAGGCTCACCAAGCAGCTCCTGGCCAAGGTCGGGCTCACCGAAGCGCCGGAAACACTCATCACCAATCTTGGCGTCGGCAAGCAGCAGCTGGTCGAAATTGCCAAGGCGCTGTCGAAGGAAGTGCGCCTGCTGATCCTGGACGAGCCGACTGCGTCGCTCAACGAAACCGACAGCGCAGCACTTCTCGAACTGCTCAAGGAATTCCGCCGCAACGGCATCACCTCGATCATGATCAGCCACAAGCTGAACGAGATCACAGAGGTCGCTGACCGCATCACCGTTCTGCGCGACGGCCGGACCGTCGGCACGCTCGACTGCCACGAAGGCACCGTCGACGAGGATGAGATCGTCCGCCGAATGGTCGACCGCGACCTCGAAAGCCGTTATCCGGCCCGCACCCCCAAGATCGGCGAGGTCATCTTCGAAGTCGAAAACTGGTCCGTCTATCATCCGCTGCACGCAAGCCGGCAGGTTGTCAAGAATGTATCCATGAAGGTCCGCGCCGGCGAGGTCGTCGGTATTTCGGGCCTCATGGGCGCCGGCCGCACCGAATTCGCCATGAGCGTCTTCGGCCGCACTTACGGCCGCGACATCACGGGCACGGTGAAGATCCACGGCAAGGAAGTCGATACGTCGGACGTGCATCGCGCCATCAAGGCGGGTCTCGCCTATGTGACCGAAGACCGCAAGCACCTGGGGCTCATTCTGGCGGAAGACATCCGCAAGAACATCTCGCTTGCGCATCTCGGCGGCGTCTCGAACCGCGGGGTCATCGACGACATCCAGGAAATGAAGGTGGCCCAGGAGTTCCGCACCCGGATGCGGATCCGCAGCCATACCGTTTACCAGGAAACCGGCAAGCTCTCCGGCGGCAACCAGCAGAAGGTGGTGCTGTCGAAATGGCTGTTCACCGGGCCCGACATCCTGATCCTGGATGAGCCAACGCGTGGCATTGATGTCGGCGCAAAGTACGAAATCTATTCCATCATCAACGAACTTGCGGATGCCGGAAAAGCCGTCATCGTGATCTCGTCCGAAATGCCAGAACTGATCGGCACCTGTGATAGAATCATGGTGATGCATGAGGGTGAGTTCGTCGGCGAAGTGGCCGGCGAGCAGGCAACGCAGGAAAATATCATGCGCGCCATCATGCGTCGCAAAGGGAGATAATCATGACCACCCCGCAGGAAGCAATCACCGCTCCCAAGCTGGCAACGAGTTTCTGGAAAGATAACCTGCGCGACTATGGGATGCTGATCTCGCTGGTCGTGATCGTCATCTTCTTCCAGTTCGCGACCGGTGGCATTCTCCTCAAGCCGCTCAACGTAACCAATATCGTCCTGCAAAACAGCTATATCGTCATCATGGCGCTTGGTATGCTGATGGTGATCGTGACGGGCCATATCGACCTCTCGGTCGGCTCGGTTGCCGGCTTCATCGGCGGCCTGGCCGGGCTTCTGATGGTCCGGTGGGGCTTTGATTTCGCGAGCTCGATCGTGATCTGCCTCGTGGTCGGCGGGCTCATCGGCGCCATTCAAGGCTACTTTGTCGCCTATTTCAAGATACCGTCCTTCATCGTGACGCTGGCGGGCATGCTTGTCTTCCGCGGCTTCATGATCGCCATTCTCGGCAGCCAGGCTATCGGTCCGTTCCCGCCGATCTTTCAGAAGCTGTCGTCCGGCTATGTCGTCGAGCTCATCTCCTCCGATGGCGGCGTCTACCTGACCTCGTTCATTCTCGGCCTGCTGCTTGCCGCAGCGCTCGTCTGGCAGAACTTCCGCAGCCGCGCCCGCCGCATCTCGCACGGCGTGGAGAGCGAACCGATGGGCTTCTTCATCGGCAAGAACATCGTGGTTCTGGCCGCGATCGGCTATGTCGCTTATCTGATCTCGTCGCACCGCGGCATGCCGAACGTGCTGATCATCATGGCGGTGCTGGTCGCGGCCTACGGCTTCTTCACCAACCGCACCATCATCGGGCGGCAGATCTACGCGGTCGGCGGCAACGCCCGCGCTGCCGAACTCTCCGGCATCAAGACCACGCGCCTCGTCTTCTGGACATTCGTCAACATGGGCGTTCTGGCAGCGCTCGGCGGCCTCGTCGTCGCGGCCCGCCTCAACAGTGCAACCCCGAAGGCCGGCTCCGGCTTCGAGCTTGACGTCATCGCTGCCTGCTTCATCGGCGGTGCCTCGGCCTATGGCGGCGTCGGCAAGGTGACGGGTGCCGTCATCGGCGCATTCCTGATGGGCGTGATGAACAACGGCATGTCGATCCTCGGCATCGGCATCGACTACCAGCAGGTCATCAAGGGGCTGGTGCTTCTCGGTGCCGTCTGCGTAGACGTCTATAACCAGCGCCGTTGAGAGCCTGACACAGGCATCGGCAATCAAAAAAACGCCCGGAAGCGGCTGCCGCTTCCGGGCGTTTTTGCATTGATCTGCGCCGGAGAGGGCGGCGTGACCGGGCGGATCAGTGTCCCGCGATAACAAGTTTCAAATGACGGAAGATGAGATTCAGCGGCATAGCGAGGTATCGCCTACGCACTCCCTGGCCAGGGCAACGCCATCGCAGCCCGTGTTGGGGGCGCTGACGTCAGCGCCCCCAAACCGTTTCGTGGCATCTAGCGGCTATCCAACGAGCGCATTGTCGTCGCGCTTGATTGCGACCACGGTCGAGCGTGGCAGTTTGCCTTCGCCATCCGGGAAGGGAGCATCGGGATGCTGAATGCCGACGAAGTGGGTGCGCTTGTCGGCCGACCAGGTCTGGCCGGTGACTTCCGCGCCCTTGGGCGCGGTCAGGAAACGCTCGATGCGGCCGGTGACCGGATCGCCGGCGAGCATCTGGTTGTTGCCCTGACCGAGGAATTCGCCCTCATTGGTGTCCTCGCCGTCGGTCTGGATCCACAAGAGACCGGTCGAGTCGAACATCATGCCATCAGGCGAGTTGAACATGTTGCCGGAGTTGATGTTGGACGAACCGGCATAGGGGCCTTCCTTGTGCACGTCCGGATTGCCGGCCATGACGAACAGGTCCCACTTGAACTTGCCGTCGGCATGGTCGTCGTTTTCCGGATACCAGCGCACGATCTGGCCGTACTCGTTCTTCTCGCGCGGATTGGCCGCGTTGAGCGCCATGACGTCGCCGCCGGCGTTCGACTTCATCTTGCCGTCCTTGCTCACGGCGCGGTTCGAATTGTTGGTCAGCGCGCAATAGGCCTCGATGGCGACCGGGTTGACGGCGACCCATTCCGGACGGTCCATCGTCGTGGCGCCGACCTTGGAGGCGGCCTGGCGGGTGAAGACGCAGATCTCGTCCATCTTCATGCCGGTCGATTCCGGCGTCAGCGCGACCCATTCGCCCGTACCGTCGTCGGAGAACTTGGCGACGAAGAGCGTGCCTTCGTCGAGCAGCTTCGAGGTGTCGCCGCCCGGTACGTAGATGCCGTTGGAGACGAACTTGTAGAGGAATTCGCCACGCTCGTCGTCGCCCATGTAGACGACCACACGGCCGTCGCGTGCGACCACGGCGGCGGCGTTCTCATGCTTGATGCGGCCGAGCGCCGTGCGCTTGACCGGGGTCGAGGAGGCGTCCGACGGATCGATCTCGACGATATAGCCGGCGCGGCGGGGTTCGTTCGGGTTCTTGGCGACGTCGAAGCGTTCGTCGAACTTCTCGTAGGCATAACGCGTCTCGGCGACGATGCCGTAGCGCTTGTAGTCATCGGGCAGCTTGAAGGCGGCGTCGGTCGTGCCGAAATAGCCGTTGAAGTTCTCTTCGCAGGTGAGGTAGGTGCCCCACGGCGTGCGGCCGGCGCCGCAATTGTTGAAGGTCCCAAGACAGTCGGTGCCGTTCGGGTCGGCTGCGGTCTTGATGAGATCCGAGCCGGCGGCCGGGCCGGAGAGCTTCATCGGCGTGTTGTGATGGATGCGACGGTTGAACGGGCTGTCGAGCACGATCTCCCAGCCATTTTCCCCTTCGGCCACTTCCATGACGGTGACGCCCTGCATGTTCTGCAGGATGCGCACTTCATCGAGATTGGCCGGAGTGCCCTTTTCGCGATGCGGCAGGTTGATTTCGGGGTTCACATATTCGTGGTTGACGGCGATCAGCTGGTGGTCGCCGACGACGAAGAGTTCCATGCCGTCGGTGTTTTCACCAAACACCTTATCGGAGTTTTTGAGGCTCACACCCTTCACAGGGTCAACGTCCGGCACGCCCTTAAACAGCGGCTGCCCCCACTTGGCGAGCGGCTTCCAGCTGTAACCTTCGGGTACATGGATCGTATTGTCGGTGAAGACGGGGATCGGCTTGAACGCGAAGCGGCCGGCCGAGGCTGCCTGCTGTGCCTGGGCAGAGGTGGACGACATCAGGTTGCCGAGCGTGCCCATCGCAGCCGCGGCGGAGCCGATGGCAAGGACACCGCCGAGGAAGCCGCGCCGCGAAAGGGCACTTTCCACCACGCGGTCGAATTCGGTCTCGGCCGGCGGCGGATTGTGCAGTTCGTCCCACTCGTCCCAAGACAGTTTGCTGGTGTCGACGTCAGTCATGGTGGTTCTCCATCGTTGCTTTCGGAACAATCGCAACAAGCGGCGTACTTCCGGAATAATACATCTGGATGACGAGCGGCCGTTATTCGCGTTCAGGTCGAAATCTGTCCCGTGGAAAGCCAACGCATGCCTTTTGTAGCGGGGGCGCCGGGCGCCGGTCCTGGTGTCGTGCACGGAGCTCGGCGCCGGCTGCGCCCATTGGTTCGACGCCGCCGACATGCCGATCATGATGCTGCTTTTGAGGGGATACGCCACTTCGAATGGCTACATCCAGGGCTGTGGTAACTCTTGTCCGGCGGGCTCCGGCATTGTTGACTTGAATCAAGGAATGCGCGGTCGGAAGGGTCCAAAGTAGTCGGGTCGTGATGGCTGCGCGAACAGCCCCATCGGAGGATCTACAATGGTGAACACGATCCTGCACCCTGGTTCCGAGGCGTCTCCGGCAGTGTCCGCGCATGTCTCCGTTCCAGTCCTTGCCGCCACACTTGCCTCCTTCGCTACCATCTCGTTTCTGCTGTGCATGCTGCTCGGCTTCGTCGCTCCGGAATGGGGTCTGCACCGGACTTGGCTGCAGTTCTATCTGGGACTGACCGGCTTCGATCTGCAGAGCCTGGCGCTGGGCGTTGTTCAGAGTATCGTCTTCGGGGGCTATGCGGGAGCGTTGATCGGCACTATCTTCAACGCCATCAGCCGTCGCTTCGGCTGATCAGGGGAACGGAGCCGCACGCATGGCAGCCGATCGCCGCAGGTTCGCATGGATGAACGCAGTGCTGACCGTGCTGGTCGGGCTTGCGCTTCTCTTCGCGCCGACGGCAGGCGTGCAGGCGATGCAGTGCCATGAACATTCCGTTCACGAGCACTCCGGCTTCGAACGCTCCTCGATCCAGGAGGCCGTCCACGCCTCGGTCAAGGGCGGCCTTCACATTCCCGACCACAAGAGCTGCTGCGCCGTTCCATGCGGCTTCTGTGTCGTCCTGACGAATATGGACAGGCCGGAGGCGCCGGCAGCCATTGGCTCCTTCCTCCGTTTTGCATGGCGCGACCAGACCGGTCACGGTCTGGCGCTTCCGCCGACGCTTGGTCCCCCCCGTTTTCCGGTCTGAGGATTCCGGAAGCCGCTCCGTTGCGGCATCCGGCCATTTCGACGGGCTTCCTCACGGGTGCCCAAGACCAATGATCGGCGCAGCCGATCCGGAAACAGGACCAATTGCAATGAACCGCCGTGATTTTCTTAACGGTCTGATGGTCGGCGCAGCAGCGCTTGGCACATCGGCCGCCCTCCGTCCCGTCCGCGCCTTTTCGCAGGACGCAAGATCCACATCTGCACAGGGAGCGCCTCGCAGCCTCTCCGTCGGATACAGGACCATAGACGTCAGGGGCAAGTCTGCCCGAGTCTTCGGCCTCGTCCAGCCAGACAGCAGTTCGGGGCTGACGCTGGATGCCGGAACGGAATTCGATGTCGCGCTGTCGAGCGCTATCGACCAGCCCACTCTGATCCACTGGCACGGTCTGACGCCGCCCTGGGCGGCCGACGGCGTACCCGACAACCCGGCCGCACTCCTGAAGCCGTCCGAGACCCGCCGCTACATCTTCCCGGTCGGCGCGGGTGGCACGCATTGGATGCATGCCCATACGCTGCAGGAGCAGAACCTCCTCGCTGCACCGCTGATCGTGCGGACTGCCGAAGATCGCGCCCGCGACGAGCAGGAGGTCGTGATCCTGCTCCATGACTTCTCGTTCAAATCCCCGGAGGAACTGCTTGAAGGGCTGAAGGGTGTGAGCGCCGGGCATGGCATGCGGTCTGGCCATCAGGGCATGATGCAGACAATGAAGACTATGCAGGGGCATCAGATGCCGATGACGGGCATGTCGACGATGGGCATGCCGATGGCGGCCACGTCGGCGATGGACCTCAACGACATCGAATATGACGCCTATCTCGCCAACGACCGGACGCTCGACGATCCCGATGTCGTAAGGGTCGAGAAAGGCGGCCAGGTTCGTTTGCGCATCATCAACGGCGCCACGGCGACTGCCTTCACCATCGACACGGGCAGCCTTTCCGCGGAATTGGTCGCCGTCGACGGGCAGGGCGTGCAGCCGGTCACGGGGACGTCTTTCCCTGTCTCCATGGGTCAGCGTCTCGATATCCGCATCAGCATTCCGAAGAACGGCGGTGCGTTTCCCGTCCTCGCGTTGCGCGAGGGAGCCGTGGAACGGACGGGCATCATCCTTGCCACCGCGGGTGCGGATATTCGCAGGATCGCCGTTGATGGCGAGGCGAGGGGGCCGGTCCTCGGGCTCGATCTCGAACAGCGGCTGCATCCCGTCATCCCGCTGGCAGCCCGCGCGGCGGACCGCCGCTTCGAACTTTCGTTGACGGGCGACATGGCAGCCTACACCTGGGGAATCGATGGCGCGGACGGTCTTGTCGTGAAGCGCGGCGAGCGGATCGAAGTGGTGATCAGCAATACCTCGATGATGGCGCATCCGATGCACCTGCACGGCCACCATTTCCAGGTACGCGCCGTCAATGGAGCGCCGGTCGCAGGAGCCGTCAGGGATACCGTGCTGCTGCCGCCGATGGCGAGCGTCGTCCTGGCATTCGACGCCGACAATCCCGGCCGCTGGCCGCTTCACTGCCATCACCTCTACCACATGGCGACGGGCATGATGGCTTACGTGACCTATGACGGCATCGGTTGACGCGGTTGATGACTGCGAAGCCCTTCCCGAAACAAATCGACGAGACATTCTCATGGACAACAAAAACTCCCCATCTGCCTGGAGCACTTACAGCCGGACCGTCTTCATCGCCTTCACCGCGATCGCGCTGGCGCTCGTTGCCTACGAGCACCGCGTGCACGTCCTTGGCGTTCTGCCGTGGCTCCTCATCCTGATCTGCCCTCTGATGCACGTCGTCATGCATCACGGCCACGGTCACGGCGGCCATCCCGGCCATGATCATGCCGGCCACAGACTGGGCGCGGCCCAACAGAAGACGAAGGAGACCCGCGATGTTTGATGTTCCGGCCTACGGGTTCTGGAGTCTGGTGTTCATCAATTCCCTGGTGTTCATCATCTTCGCCGCGAGCTTCACGAAGCTTGAGACAAAACGGGACTGGCGCTCGCTCGGCGCCTTCTCCGCCTTCGTCGTCGCGCTCTTCACGGAGATGTACGGCTTCCCGCTCACCGTATACCTGCTGTCCGGCTGGCTCGGGCGGCAATTCCCCGGCATCGACTTCTGGTCGCATGACGCCGGCCATCTGCTGGAGATGATGTTCGGATGGCGGGTCAACCCGCATTTCGGACCGTTCCATCTCCTGAGCAATCTCCTGATCGTCGCAGGCTTCTGGCTGCTTGCGTCAAGCTGGCACGTACTCCACGCCGCCCAGCGCGATCACCGTCTGGCGACCTCGGGGCCGTATGCCCGCGTCCGGCATCCACAATACGATGCCTTCGTCGTGATCATGATAGGATTCCTGCTTCAATGGCCGACGCTTGTAACGCTCGCCATGTTCCCGGTCCTCGTCTGGGTCTATGTGCGGCTGGCGAAGCGGGAAGAGGAAGCCTCGCGAGCCGAGTTCGGAGCCGCATGGGACGCCTATGCAAGAGCGGTACCGAGGTTCCTTCCAAAGCTCGGCCGTGGGACGGATGCAGCCGGTTCTCATCGGGAAGGAGCAATCCATGACTGATCATCACACGCATGCAAGCCATTCCCTTTCCCGAAGCGGCCACCTCCACGAAGAGAAGAAGCCCGCCTCGAAGACGAGCGTCAAACCAGAGCCTGAGGCGGACGTGATCTACACCTGCCCGATGCATCCGCAGATCCGGCAGCTTGGCCCCGGCAACTGCCCGATTTGCGGGATGACGCTGGAGCCGGAAGTCGCGACCGAAGCGACGGGAGCAAGTCCTGAACTCTTGGACATGACCCGCAGGTTCTGGATCGGACTTGTGCTGACGTTGCCGGTGCTCGCTCTGGAGATCGGGAGCCATCTCACCAACCTTCACATGCTGCTCGGGGCGCAGCTTTCGAACTGGATCCAGCTCGCGCTTGCGACGCCAGTCGTCCTCTGGGCGGGATGGCCGTTCTTCGAGCGAGCCTGGGCCTCGCTCGTCAATCGCAGCCTTAACATGTTCACGCTGATCGCGATGGGAACGGGTGTCGCCTGGGTCTACAGCGTCGTCGCCACGGCCGTACCCGGCATCTTTCCGGACACCTTCCGCGCCGCTGACGGTTCCGTTGCGATCTACTTCGAGGCGGCGTCTGTCATCACAATCCTCGTGCTCTTGGGGCAGGTTCTGGAACTCAGGGCGCGGGAGCAGACCGGCGGCGCCATCCGGGCGCTGCTGGACCTCGCGCCGAAGACGGCCCGCCGTGTCGGAAATGACGGCTCGGACGAGGACGTCAGCCTCGACGTCGTGGAGGTCGGCGACCGCCTGCGGGTCCGGCCGGGCGAAAAGGTGCCGGTTGACGGGGAACTGGTCGAGGGGCGCAGCTCCGTCGACGAATCCATGATCACCGGGGAATCCATGCCGGTGACGAAGGAGGTCGGCGCAAAGCTGATCGGCGGCACGCTCAACCAGAGCGGCGGTTTCGTTATGCGGGCGGGCAAGGTCGGACGCGATACCATGCTTGCGCAGATCGTGCACATGGTCGCGGATGCCCAGCGCTCCCGCGCACCGATACAACGCCTGGCCGACCAAGTGTCGGGCTGGTTCGTTCCCGTGGTGATCCTTATCGCGGTCGCCGCCTTCGTCGCCTGGGGCATCTGGGGACCGGAACCTCGCTTCGCCCACGGCCTCGTCGCTGCCGTCGCCGTGCTGATCATCGCCTGCCCCTGCGCTCTCGGACTGGCGACCCCGATGTCGATCATGGTTGGTGTCGGGCGCGGCGCGGGGATGGGTGTCCTCATCAAGAACGCCGAGGCGCTGGAGCGTTTCGAGAAGATCGACACGCTGGTGGTCGACAAGACCGGCACCCTGACGGAAGGCCGGCCGAAGGTCACGGCGCTGAAGGCCATCGACGGCTTTAAGGAGACGGAGCTTCTGAGACTGGCCGCCACCCTCGAACGTGCCAGCGAGCATCCGCTTGCCGCGGCCATCGTCGCTGCAGCCAAGGAGAGAGAGATCGCTTTGGGCGAGGCGCGCGACTTCGACAGCCCGGTCGGTAAAGGCGTCACCGGGACCGTCGACGGCAAAAAGCTCGTCATCGGCAGCCATCGGATCATGGCGGAAATGGGGATCGACCTGTCGGTTCTCATGGGCGAGGCCGAGATGTTGCGAGGAGAGGGGGCAACGGTGATCTACGTCGCCGTCGACGGCAAAGTCGGCGGCCTTATTGCGATTGCCGATCCCGTCAAGGCGACGACGCCCGCCGCCCTGCGCTCGCTCAAGGAGGAGAATATCCGGGTCGTCATGCTGACTGGCGATAACAGAACGACGGCACAGGCGGTGGCGAGAAGACTCGGCATTGACGAGGTGGAAGCCGAGATCCTGCCGGAGGACAAGGGAAGGGTGGTTGCGCGGCTTCGAAGCGAAGGGCGTGTCGTGGCCATGGCTGGAGACGGGGTCAACGATGCGCCGGCGCTTGCCGCGGCCGATGTCGGCATCGCCATGGGCACGGGAACGGACGTTGCGATCGAGAGCGCCGGCGTCACGCTGCTGAAGGGCGACCTGCAAGGGATCGCTAGGGCGCGCAAGCTCAGTCACGCGACCATGAGCAACATCCGCCAGAACCTGTTCTTCGCCTTCTTCTACAACGCCGCGGGCGTGCCCGTCGCGGCGGGCGTGCTCTACCCGGCCTTCGGGCTGCTGTTGTCGCCGATCATTGCGGCGGCCGCCATGGCGCTCTCCTCGGTAAGCGTCATCGCCAACTCGCTCAGACTGCGCCGTTCATCGATCGACTAGGTGGCCCGGCGGCGCGTTCGCCGGACACGACATTCGAATTCATCCTGTCCCACTTCAGGGGGCAGGCGGATACAGACCAATCTAGAGGAGAAACGACATGAGAACCACAACAATTCCAACCGCTGTCCTGCTTGCCGCGGCGATCGCCTTCGGGAGTGCAGGTTTTGCCCTCGCGCAGACCAGCGGAGCGGATCCGCATCACCCGGCGGAGTCGTCGCAGGCCGCCCCGCCTTCGGGGACGGACGGCATGGCCGGACAAAGCCAGGGGACCATGCCCGGCTCCGACATGATGCCGGGCGGAATGATGGGGCGAGGCATGATGATGCAGCCCGGCATGATGGGAGGAATGCCGCAGATGGGCATGCGCGGACAGATGATGAAGATCATGTTCGCGATCGCCGACACCGACGGGGACGGCGCGCTGTCCTTCGAGGAGGTGGCGGCAGTCCACAAGCGGATCTTCGACAGCGTGGATGCGAACAAGGACAGCAAGGTAACGCCCAAAGAGATGCTGGCGTTCTGGCAGCAATAAGCATCGGACCGGCGACGGCGGGATCGGCGGCAATGTCCACCAATCCCGCACGGCCGCGACGACAAAGCATCAGGAAGGGCGCACCGCCAGATAGACGAAGGGCTTCGATCCGTCGCGCGGTACGGCCATCACGTCATAAGAGGCGTTGGGATCTGTTCCCATTCCCAGCGATCCCTTGGGCATGCCCGCGACCGCCAGCCCAGCGATCGGCGGTCGCTCATTCAGGAGCCTTTCCGCCGCCTCAAGGGGCACGTGCCCTTCCAGGTAATAGCCGTCGACGATGGCAGTGTGGCAGCCATGAACCTCGTTCGGCACCTTCAGTTGTGCCTTGATCATATCCATGTCGTCTTCGTTGCGGATAGTCACCACGAAGCCTGCTGCCTCGTAGGCCGATGCCCAAGCACCGCAGCAGCCGCAGTACGGGTCCTTGTGCACAACCAGCGCCGTGCCTTCAGCTGCTGCGGCGCGTGGCAGGAATGCCGCGGACGCTGCCATGCAGATGAATTGCCTACGTCTCATTTCTTTCTCCATCTCAACTCGGCCGCATCGGGAGAGCGCTCGCGTTGACGTTTCACATCTGCCTGTAGGTCGGAGCTTCACGTTCTGGTCTGACTCATAATATCATAAGTTGGAAGGAGCAGAACGGCACGGCGAAAATGTCGCGTTTCGTCTCGCAACTCGGACTGAACGTCCCGGCGCATCAGGTCGCCGATTCCGTCACCGCGTCTTCTATTATCTCCTCGGGGATATCATCGAAGGACGCGTAGTTGAGATTGTAGAGCTTGGCATAGAGCTTGCGGTTGCGCATCAGATCCGCGTGGTTGCCGCTTTCGATCAGCTCGCCGTTCTGCAGCACGATGATGCGATCTGCCTCGCGGATGGTGGCGAGACGGTGGGCAATGACCAGGCCGGTGCGGCCTTCGAGCAGCTTCACCAGCGCCTTCTGGATCAGCATTTCGGTATAGCTGTCGATGTTGGCGGTCGCCTCGTCGAGCACCAGGATCTTGGCATCGGCCACAAGCGCGCGGGCAAAACTGATCAATTGCCGCTGACCGAGCGAAAGGTTGCCGCCGCGCTGGCCGAGTTCGGCATCGTAGCCGCCCGGCATGCGCATGATGAAGTCATGGGCGCCCACGGCCTTGGCCGCCTCGATCACCTGCTCCCGCGTCGCTTCGGTCTTGTGGTAGCGGATGTTGTCGAAGACGGTGCCGGTGAACAGGAAGGGTTCCTGCAGCACCATGGCGATCTGCCGGCCGAGCGAATCCTGCGTCAGGTCCCGGACGTCGTGGCCGCCGACCAGGACCTGGCCCTGCTGGACATCGTAGAAACGATGAATGAGCGACATGCAGCTCGATTTGCCTGAGCCTGTCGGCCCAACAAGAGCCACCGTTTCTCCAGGATTGACCTTGAAACTCACATGTTTCAGCACCGGATGTTTCGGATTGTAGCCGAAGACAACGTCACGGAATTCGACCGAACCATCCATGTCCGGCGAGAGGACTTTGGCATTTGGCGCGTCCTTGATGTCGACTGGCACGTCCAGCACTTCGGTCAGCCTCTGGCCCGAGGCCATGGCGCGCTGCATCACGGAATATTGCAGCGTCAGTGAACGGATCGGGTCGAAGAAGCGCTGGATGTAGAACAGGAAGGCGATCATCACACCGACATCCAGCGCCTGGTTGAGGACGCGGGCGCCTCCCACGACGATGACCAGCGCCATGGCGAGGCCGGTGAGCGTATCGACGATCGGCACCATGACTTGGGCGTATTTCGCGGCCGTCAGATGGGTCCTGAGGTTCGCCCGCGCCTTGTCGTCGTAGAGCATGAAGTTGACCCGTTCGCGGTCCATGCTCTGGATGGCACGAACGCCATGGATTGCTTCGGCAAGGGCGCCGTTCGCGACGGAATTGGTCTCGTGCGCGGCCATGAAGGACTTGCGTGCCCTCGGCAGCCAGAAGATGCGGACGACAAAAAGGACCGGCAAGGCCGAAAGCGTCAGCAGGCCCAGTTTGAAATCAAGGTAGAGCATCACGAAAACGATGCCAAAGAGCAGGGCGATATCGCCCACCGACAGCACCGAGGTTTCCAGAAATTCCTGCATGGAATTGACGTCGCCCTGCAGCCGCGACATCAGCCGGCCGACTTCGGTCTTGTCCATCCACGAAAGAGAAACGCGTTGGAGATGGCTGAACATCGCCTTGCGGATGTCGAAGAGAACGTCCTCTGCGGCATTTCCGACCAGCATTTCCTGTGCATAGCTCGCGCCGAAATTGATGACGATCGCCACGAGAAAGGCACCGATGGCCCCGATGAGCACGCCGTGATCGGCGCTGCCGGACTGCATGCCGTTGTCGATCGCGTAACGGATGATCAGCGGGATCACCAACTGCATGGCGGTGAAGATCAGGACGGCGACAACCGCCCAGTAGATTTTCACCCGATAGGGGCGCACGAAGGCCCATATCCGCTTGACGATATCGCCGTCGAAGACCTTGCCGAAGATTTCCTCTTCGATCCGGTGTGAGCCGACGACCGCCCGGGGCGGCCGCCTGCCGTCGTCGCGCACGTCGGCGCGTTCGGTTTCCAGTTCATCGGCCATTCCCGGCTCCTCCTCAGGCCGTCATCAAGCGGTCAGCGCGTCGTCGTCGGGGCGAATCTGCAGATCGTAAAGCGCCTTGTAGCGACCGCCCAAAGCGAGCAACTCCTCGTGCGTGCCGCTTTCGACGATCCGCCCTTCCTCCATGAAGAGGATCCGGTCGGCATGCATCAGCGAACTCAGGCGGTGCGCGACGATGATCGTGACGCGATCCGAAGCGTATCTGCGCATGGCGCTGCGGATGCGCTGCTCGGTGCCGGCATCGATCGCGGCGGTGGAATCGTCCAGCACCATCACGGCGGGGCGCAGCATCAGGGTGCGGGCGATCGACAGGCGCTGGCGCTGGCCGCCGGAAAGAGAGACGCCGCGTTCACCGACGACAGTGTCATATCCGCTGGGAAGGCCGAGCACATAGTTATGCAGCTGGGCGCTTTCGCTGGCGCGCTCGATCCGGCCTTCCTTCGCCCAGGGATCGCCGTAGGCGATGTTGTTTTCGATGGTAGTGGTGAAAAGGAAGGAATCCTGCTGCACCACGACGACCTTGCGGCGCAGGGATTGCAGCGTCACGCTGCGAATGTCCTGTCCGTCCATGGTGATGCGTCCGGCTGTCACGTCATAGAAGCGCGGGATCAGATGAGCCAGGGTCGACTTGCCGCTACCGGGAGGTCCGACGATGCCGATTGTTTCGCCGCGTTTTGCTTCAAAGGAGATGTCCGTCAGCACTTTGTGCTCTTCTGCGCCGGGATAGGCGAAATCGACGTGTTCGAAGCGCAGCGTGCCTTGAGAAACGGCAAGGTCCTTGGCGTCCTTTTCGTCCTTGATCGCAATATCGAGATCGAGCAGCTCGAAGAGCCGCGCCCCGCAGGTAGAAGCACGGGCAAAGGCATTGACCATCAGGCCGAGCTGGCGCACCGGCATCTGCATGATCGTCATGAAGGTCAGGAACGAGGTGAGCGTGCCGACCGTCATCTCGCCGGCCATCACCTTGGCTCCGCCGAGCCAGAGAACGAGCACCATGGCGAGGAAGAACGAGAAGGTCATGGCGCTGGTGTTTGCGACCCGAATGCCGACGCGTTGATGCGCCAGCGTCACGGCGCTCTGCGAGGCTGTCTCGAACTTGTCGAGTTCATGTTTCTGCGCGGCGAATGCCCGGACGACGCGAATGCCGCCGAGGTTTTCCTCCATGACGCGGGTCAGCACCGACAGCCGCTCCTGTAGTTCCAGCCAGGTGGCGCGCAGCCTGAGCTGGGTCACGGACGACCGCCAGCCGACGAAGGGAACGAAGCTCAAGGCGAGCAGACCGAGGACGACATCGGTGGAGAGCAACAGGTAGGCACCGATGCCGATCAGCATGGTGAGAAGCACCATACGCACCAGTGCCGTCGAGAAATACATGCGGACGCCTTCGAGGTCGAGAAGCCCGACGGTGATCAGGTCTCCGGAATGCATGCTGTCGTGAAAGCTGAAGGACAGGCGCTGGATCTTTTCGTAACACGCGAGCCTCAGCCGATAGCCCATGTGGTGGCCGACGGATTCGCTGTAGTAGTTTTGCACGAGCGTGAAGATGCCGCGCAATACGCTCGCGCCCAGCAGAAGCAGTGCCGTGGTCAGGAGTGCATCCTGAGCCGCGCGGCCGGCATCACCGCCGGTGAGCACGACCTGCGTGTGATCCACCGCCTCGCCGAGCAGCTGCGGGATCATCAGCTGAAACGTCGAGGCGACCAGGGTCGCGCCGATCGCGAGACTTGATTGCCAGGGATGGCGGAAGGCCATGACGGTGATGCGGGTGAGGATCGAGAGGCCCTTGCCCCAGCCTGTCGCATTCACGAACGCCAACGAAGCCGACGGCTTCGCGACGCGAAGTTTTGCTTCGCTGCTCACGGTTTTATTCCAAAATGAATCACTGGGCCGGTTAAAATATCCGGAAAGACCACTATGAGATGAGACTCGGTAGAAGACCTAGCGTGCACAACCGTAATTGCCAGTCAACATAATTGACAAAATGCAGGTACTTCGATGGGACGATCCGGCATTTTCCGAGTGAATGGTTGGAAAGGTGCTCATCTGAGAACTTGAAGAAACGGATCTCATGGGTGAAAAGGTCGGGTCGGCTGAGCCAGGCAATTCAATCCGCCGGTGCCGTCGTTTTTGAACCCGAGGATCCGGATATGAACAAATTGGACCGCCGCCGCTTTCTGAAGACTTCGGTTGCCACCGGGTTGGCGCTCGCCGCTCCGGCCTATGTCCGCACCGCCAACGCTCGCGCGACTGCGATCACGGTCGCCTCGCTTCTGGGCGACGACAAGCCTGAGACCAAGATCTGGGTGAAGATCGGCGAACTGGTGGAGGCAAGGCTTCCCGGCCAGTTCAGGTTCAATGTGGTCAAGAACGGCGCACTTGGAGGCGAGAAGGAAGTTGCCGAGGGCGCCCGGCTGGGTTCGGTGCAAGCAAGCCTCTCGACAGTTTCCTCGCTCTCCGGATGGGTGCCGGAATTGCAGATCCTCGATCTTCCCTTCCTCTACCGTGATCGCGACCATGTGCGCCGGACCGTGGATGGGGAGATCGGCGGCAACCTGAAAGAGAAGCTTGCTGCGCAGGGTTTCGTCGTCGGAGATTTCATAAATTACGGTGCCAGGCACCTGCTTACCAAGGAGCCCGTAACGCGCCCCGATCAGCTCAAGGGCAAGAAGATCCGGGTCATCCAAAGCCCGCTGCACACCAAGCTCTGGAGCGCCTTCGGCACCACGCCCGTGGGCATCCCGATCACCGAAACCTACAATGCCCTGTCGACCGGCGTGGCGGATGCCATGGATCTCACCAAGTCCGCCTATGCCGGATTCAAGCTCTACGAGGTCGTGCCCTATATGACCGAGACGGGCCATATCTGGGCCTCGGGGGTGGTTTTCTACGCAGCGAACTTCTGGAACCGGCTGACGGACGAGCAGAAGACGGTTTTTCGCGATGCTTCGCAGGAGGCGGCGGGTTATTTCGACCGCCTTATCGTCGAAGACGAAGCCAGGTCGGTGCAGCAGGCGTTGGGGAACGGCGGCAAGGTCTTGAAGCCGGAGGCGCTCGACGAATGGCAAAAGGGAGCGCAAGGGGTTTGGCAGGAGTTTGCGGCCACTGTCGGCGGGATCGACCGTATCAAGACCATCCAGGCGGCCTGAGGGCGGGAGAATACGCATGACCAGCGGCCTTCATCACGTCACGGCGATAACCCGGAAGATCCAGGCCAATGTCGATTTCTACGTGGGTTTCCTCGGTCTGAGGCTCGTAAAGCGGACGGCGGGTTTCGAGGATGCGCGTCAGCTTCACCTCTTCTACGGTGACGGCGGCGCATCTCCCGGCTCATTGGTGACGTTTCTTGCCTGGGAGGACGGATCGCTCGGCCGGGTAGGCCATGGCGCGCCGAGCGAAATCAGCTTTTCGATCGCGCCGGACGCGATCGGTTTCTGGCTGACGCGGGCACTGCAGTACAATGTCAAGCTCAGCGGCCCCACACAGGAGTTTGGCGAACCGGTTCTGCGGCTGACGGATCCTGACGGCATTATCGTGAAACTGGTTGGGGTCGAGGAAGCCGCGCCCTGGATCTGGTGGGCCGGCGGCGGCATTGCCGAGGCTGACGCGATCCGCAGACTGCGCGGCGTGACAATCCTATCGGAAAAGCCGGCGGCGACGGCGGATTTCCTGGCGCGTCACATGGGACTTACGCCTGGACCGAAGGAGGGCACTATCCAGCGGCTCACCTCGGAGGCGCAGGACATCGTCGATGTCCGCGATGCGGGCGGCTTCTGGACCGCGGCTCCGGGCACAGGAACGATCGATCATATCGCCTTCCGGGCGCCTGACCGGGCACGGGTGGAGGCGGTGTATTCGGCGCTGGAAGCGGAAAGCAGCGGCGAGATGAACATGCACGACCGCCATTATTTCTATTCGCTCTATGTGCGTGAGCCTGCCGGAACGCTGATCGAATTGGCAACCGACGGGCCGGGTTTCACGGCCGACGAACCTCTGGAAACGCTTGGCAGCCGTCTTTTCATTCCGGCGCATTTCAAGGAAGACCATGAGGTGCTCCGGGTCATGCTGCCGCAATTCGGCCTGCCGGGAGAGGAGCGCATCATCTATCGCGACCTGCCTTTCGTGCATCGTATCCACATGCCCGAAACGTGGGACGGTTCCACACTGATCGTGATGCATGGAACGGGCGGCAACGAGACGACAATGCTTCCCTTCGGCCGCAGCGCTGCGCCGAATGCGATGCTGATCGGGATCCGGGGACGGTCGACCGACGAGGGACATCCCCGTTACTTCCGCCGCTTTAGCCAAACGACGTTCGACCAGAGGGAGATCGTATCCGAAGCGGAAGCTTTCGCGGCCTTCGTGCAGGAACTGGGGCCGGCCTATGGCGTCGATCCCGACCGTACGGCTTTTGCAGGCTGGTCGAACGGCGGCAACATGATCGGCGCGGTCATGCAGCTTCATCCGAAACTGATCCGCAAGGCGGTGCTGCTGCGTTCGATGAACTGCCTGGAAGAGAAACCGTCCGTTGTTCTTTCCGGCAGCAAGGTTCTTTCATTGAGCGCCACGGACGATTTCTACGGATCTCTCGCGGAGGAACTGGAGGAGCGGCTGCGGACTGCCGGTGCGGAGGTCACCGCGATGAAACTCGATGCCAACCACGGGATCGGGTGGGAGGACGAGACGATCGCTCGCAACTGGCTGAGCGACGCCGGGATGTAAATTTTCGTCCGGCCGCGTGCCTTACGAGATGTCGGCCCGGTCAGTCGCCGTAGTGGAGGGAGACCGCATCGACGGCTGCGGCGATATCCGCCTTGAAGCCGAGGCGCCTCAGACCCATGCCGAAGGCCGTGACATTGCCGAGCACGCTGTCGAAGCGGGCGCGGCGGCCGGTATGGTTCAGCCGGATGAGCCGTTCGGCGCCAGGGCCGACCCCGGCAGAGAGCTCCATGACGCCGGGCGCGACAGCCAGCAAGGCGGAGGTATCGGCACCCGCAGGCAGCCTGGCCGTGGTGACCAGATTGGAACGTCCGGCGGGAGGGACCCACAGCTCGGCTCCCATGGCGGCCAGTGCTGCTCGAGTTGCCCGGGCAGCCCGGACATGCCGGGCGATCATCTGCTCCAGGCCCTCTGCCTCCACCCGATCCAGCGCCGCCTCGAGCGCGAAGAATTCCAGCGGCGCCGCCGTCCCGGGCAATTGGCCGCGGCCGGTTTCGAGCCATGCCCTCTGGTCGAAAAGCGAAAGAATGGAATCCCTTGGTCCGCCTTCTTGAGAAATCAGTTTCCAGGCGGCGGGGCTGATCGACATGGCGGAAATGCCGGCCGGGCCAGCCAGCGATTTCTGAGCGCCGATCACGGCGACGTCGATGCCGAGCTCATCGACGTTCAAGGCATGGCCGCCGACGGAAGCGACCGCATCGACGATCGTCACTATACCGCGGGCACGCGCAAGCAGCATGATCTCCTCGAGCGGATTGCGGATGCCGCTCGCCGATTCCGCATGGACGAGTGACAGGACCGCAATGTCCGGATGAACCTTGAGGTTCGCTTCGACGGCCGCCGCATCGATGGGGCGCGCCGGTTCGGCCCTGAGTTCGATCACCTCGGCACCGGCACGTCTCAGCCAGTTGCCGATCCAGGCGCCGTAAAGGCTCGTAACGATGTTGAGGACCTTCATGCCGGGCCGCGCGACGCTGGCAGCCGCCGCCTCCAGCGCCACGACGGCTTCCGCCTGGATGAGCAGCACATCCATCCGTGTCTTCAGGATGTTCTTCAACCGATCGGCGACGGCGCCATAGCGCGCTGCGGGAAATGCGGGCGGATCGTTGAGCGGGTTCCACGATTCAAACGTCATGATGGGGTCTCTCTGGCATTCCGGTGACGAGACGCGGCACGGCGGCGATCAGCGCCCGCGCGGCGGACGATTGCGGATTTTCGATCACCTGGCGAGCGGAGGCGATTTCCACCAGTCGGCCGGCTTCCATGACTGCGATGCGGTGGGAGACGGCCCGCAGCACCGCAAGGTCGTGGGAAACGAAGAGGCAGGCGATGCCGCGCTCCTGCTGCAGTTCGACCAGGAGTTCGAGGATCTTTCCGCGGATGGAGACATCGAGCGCCGAGACGGCCTCGTCAAGCACGATCAGGGATGGCCGCGTGGCGATCGCTCTGGCTATCGCGATCCGCTGCCGCTGACCGCCTGAAACCTCGCGGATCGAGCGGCTAGCGTAACTTGCCGGCAGTCCGACCCGTTCGAGCAGGGTCGCTATCTCCCTCGGCCTCTCCACCTTCGGGACGATATCGTGGATCCGCAGCGGGTCGCCCAGGACCGAGGCGACGGTGGCGCGGGGATTGAAGGCGCCGAGCACGTCCTGAAACACCATCTGCATTTTTGCGCGACGGCGGCGCAGTTCAGCGCCCGAAAGCGCCAGCCAGTCTTTCCCTTCAAACCGGATACTGCCTGCATCGGCGGACGTCAGCCGCAGGAGAATGCGGGCGAGCGTCGATTTTCCGCTTCCCGACGCACCGACGAGACCAAGCGTCTCTCCGGGGTCGAGCGTCAACGAAACATCGTTCAGCGCCGCCACGTCGCGGCCGCCGGAGGAGAAGCGTTTCGAGAGGTTTGCGATATCGAGCAACATCAGGACGTCGCCTCGCGGATGAGAGGGGGTGTGGAGAGATCCCGATGGCTGGCAAGCAGCGCCCTGGTATAGACATCCTTCGGCGAGGTGAGGATGGCCCCGGTTGGTCCGGCCTCGACCAATCCGCCGTCCCTAAAGATTGCCACCCGGTCTGCAAAGCCAGACGCAAGCGCGATGTCGTGGGTGATGAAGATCAGCGTCATCCCGGCTTCGCGAACCAATTCGTCGAGGAGCGAGACGATTTCGGCCTGGACGATCATGTCGAGCGCGCTGGTTACTTCGTCCGCGATCAGAATGCCGGGCCCGGCCGCGAGAGCGGCCGCGATCGCCACCCGCTGCCTTTGTCCACCGGAAAGCTGATGCGGGAAAGCCTTCAACACTTTTGCCGGATCGGGAATCCGGACTCGTTCCAGCATGTCGAGAGCCCGCTCATAGGCAGTTCTCCAGGTCAGTCCGAGATGGCGGCGCGCGCCTTCGGCCACCTGTTCGCCGATCGTCAGCACGGGGTTGAGGCTTGCGGAGGGGTCCTGGAAGACGAATCCTAAGTCCCGGCCGGGAAGCGGCACCTGGCCGATGGACCAGCGCATCTCTCCGCGCACCCTCGCGCCAGCCGGCAGAAGCCTTGCAATTGTTCGCGCAAGCGTACTCTTGCCGGACCCGCTTTCGCCGATGATTGCCAGCCGCTCGCCGGCGTGGATATCGAGATCGATATTCGTCAGCGCGGGCACGGAATTGCCTCGATAGGCGACCTCGAGCTCTCTGATTTCGCAAAGCGCGCTCATGCCTCGCTCCCGGCGAGCGTTTTCCCGAAGCCCTCACTGAGCAGATAGACGCCGATAACCGTCACCACTAGAGCGATGCCCGGAAAGATCGACAGCGACGGCGACGAGCGCAGGACATTGCGGCCTTCGGCAATCATCGAACCCCAGGTGACGATATTGGGATCACCCAGGCCCAGAAAGGAAAGTGCGGCCTCCGTGAGGATCGCGGCAGCGACGATGATCGCCGACAGCGCCAGCACCGGCGGCAGGGCGTTCGGCAGGATTTCCTTCCAGGCGATCTCGACCGGATGCATGCCGATCACCCGGGCGGCGGCGACGTAGTCCCTTTCCCGGATCGAAAGCACCTGCGCCCTGGTCAGCCGGGCCGGGTCGGCCCATGCGCCCAAAGCGATTGCCAGCACCACGACGGGAACGGAGGCGCCGATGACGCTGACGAAGGCAAGCGCCAGGAGGAAGCTCGGCACGATCTGGAAGGCGTCGACCACCCGCATCAGCGCCTCTTCGACGAGCCCGCCGGCAAAGCCGGCCGCCAGCCCGACACAGAGGCCGATGGCAATGGCAGCAATGGCCGCCGCAATGCCGACCGCAAGCGAGGTGCGGGTTCCATGTATGATGCCGGCGAGTACATCCCGGCCGAGTCGATCCGTGCCGAGCGGGAAGGCGGGATCGACGAAGGGCGCCAGCAACGGGTCGCCCGCAATGCGCAGAGGATCACCGGGCGACAGCACCGGTGCGAACAGCGCGACGAGTATCAGCGTGGCCAAAATGCCAAACCCGGCCATACCTTCCGGCGTTTTCATGAGATTTCGAATCCGCCTCATGCTGCCGGCTCCGAGGCGCCGACGCGTGGATCGAGTGCGGCGTAAAGGAGGTCGATCACGAGGTTGATGCAGATGACCAGCACTGCGCTGACAAGGATGATACCCATCAGAAGCGGCGCATCGCGACCGCTCACCGCTTCCTGAGCCAGCCTGCCGAAGCCGGGTACCGCAAAAATGCTCTCGATGACGACGCTGCCGCCGAGCATGGCTGCCGACTGAAGGCCGAGCATGGTGACGAGCGGCAGGAGCGCGTTGCGGGCAACGTGGCGCAGCACGATGCGGCTGCGGGACAGACCCTTGGAGCGGGCGAAGAGCACGAAATCCAGCGCCCAGACATCGGCCATCCCGGCACGCATCACCCGCAGGAAAAGCGCCGTATAGATTAGCGCCAATGCCCCGACCGGCAGCACGAGATGGGACGCGATATCGGCGGCGCGGGTGAGGCCGGTCTTGCCGGAGGCGATCGTTTCGATCCCGGAAGTCGGCAGCCAGCGAAGCTGAACGGCAAAGACGATGCTGAGCACCAGGCCGAGCCAGAAGCTCGGGATCGCGTAGAGAATCAGGGAAACGGTGGAAAGCACTCTGTCGCTTGCGCTTTCTGGCTTTGCACCGGCGACGATGCCAAGTGCGGAACCGAGCCCAAAGGCAAGCGCGGTGGCGCTTCCCATCAGGAGCAGGGTATTAGGCAGGCGTTCGAGAACGAGGAGGAGGACCGGCCGGTCGAAGGCGACGGACCAGCCGAGGTCAAGTCGTGAGAGCGAAGAGATGTAGAGCCAGAGACGGGCGAGCATGGACTGGTCGAGGCCGTAGGCCTGGCGCAGCGATTGCGCCACTGTCGCATCCCCGCCGCCGATAGACAGCAGATAGGCGTCCACGGCGTCGCCGGAGGCGGATTCGAGCAGCAGGAAAGTCAGGACGATGACGATCAGCAGCACCGGAATGCTGCTGATCGCGCGTCGCCTGATCAATCGAAGGGCACGGTTCACGCTGCGGAAGGCCTTTGGACTCGTTTTTTGAAATCCGAACCTATCACGATTGCAGCGCCGTATCCGCCCAGTTGGAGACTGCCCAGCGCGGATTGTTGGAGACGTTGAGCACGCTGTCGCGCGCCACGGTGATGAAGCCCCACTCGGCGACGTTGATCAATGGCAAGTCGGTGGCGACCAATCTCTGGAACTGCTTGTAGAGGTCGGTGCGGGCCTTGGTGTCGACCGTCTCTGCCGCCTCGGAGATGACGTCGTCCAGTTCCTTGTTGGCGTAGCCGCCCTGGTTGGAGAAGGGCACTCCGGCGGGGGTGCCGGACTTCACGAGAATTGTCGTCGAGATTGCCGGATCGCCGCGGAAAACCGGCGGAGCGACTGCGAGATCGAAATCGTGGTCCGTGTAGACCGCTTTCTGGTGAGCAGCGGAATCCGCATTGACGAGTTGCGCATCGATGCCGATTGCGGCGAGCGCCTGGCGAAGATAGGCGCCGAACTGTTTGGTCTCGTTGAAATAGGGAGCCGGGCGCAGCTTGAGCGAGAGGCGGTTGCCGTCGGCGCCTTTCGGATAACCGGCTTCGTCAAGCAGGGCATTGGCCTTGGCGACGTCGAAATCATAGGCCGGCACGCTGGCGTCGTAGAATTCCGGGGCGTTCTTCGGCACTGGCCCGGTCGAGGCAGCCGCATAGCCGAGGAAGATGGTGTCGACGACAAACTTTTTGTCGATGGCATGCGCGATTGCCTGGCGCACCTTGAGATCGGCGAGTTCCTTGCGGCGGTGGTTGATCTCCACCACAAGCTGGTAAGTCAGTGCTTCGTAGCCCTTGGAGATGACCTTGATACCCGGCACCTTGGAAATGCGGGCGAGATCGGTGAGCGGTATGGCCGAGAAGGCGGCGAGCTGGATCTCTTCCGCTTCCAGCGCCGCGCCTGCGCCGGCGCGATCCGGCAGAACGCGGAAGATCACCTCGTCCAGCTTCGGTTCGCCTTTGTTCCAGTAGTCGGCATTCCTCGTCAGGCGATAATATTCCCCCGGCTTGTATTCCGTGAACTTGAACGGGCCGGTGCCGACGAGCTTTACATTGGCAGGATTAGTGGCGATGTCGGTGCCTTCGTAGAGGTGTTTCGGTACGACGCTGCTGACTACCGGGAGGGCATTGCGGATCAGCTGGAAGGGCGTCGGCTTTGAGAAGCGGAAAACGGCGGTCGCCGCATCCGGCGTGTCGACCGCTTCGAGATTGGCGAAGACGAGGCGGCCGAGATTTTGCAGCGGCTTCCAGATGTTGAGCGCCGAATAGGCGACATCGGCGGAGGTGAACGGCTTGCCGTCGTGCCATTTCACGCCTTCGCGCAGCTTGAACGTCACCGATTTCCCGTCCGCCGATCCTTCCCATGAGGTCGCAAGGCGCGGCGAAAGCCCGTCCTTGCCCTCGAAAGAGGCCTCCGCCAGCGGCTCGATAACCTTGCTCGCGATGAAGAAGACGCCGTTCGAGGCGACGATCGCCGGATTGAGATTCTTCGGTTCCGAATCCGCCGCGACGATCAGCCGGCCGCCCGAGGGAGCATCTTGAGCGCGCGCCAGCGTCGGCAAGGCGGTCGAGGCGAGCAAGCCAGCGCCTGCCTGCAAAAGAGTGCGTCGGGATAGGTTGGCGATCGTCATGGTTGGCTCCTCGGTGCGGTCTTTCGGCAGCATATTGGCAGCGAATTTTCTTCCCGCACAGACAGGAATTTCTTCCCCCGCGCATTCGGGAACAAATTCTCGCCGGATGTTGAGGCGAACGCAAAAAGGCCCCGGCAGCCGGAGCCGCCGGGGCAGGTGCCCTGGGAGGAGGGTCAGGGATAGATCTTTTTCGCCAGCTCCATCAGCGGACCGTATTCGTTCATCTCGCGGGTGCCGAGCAGCTTGGCGCTCGCAAAGCGTTTCGATTCCGGATCGAGTTGATCCTCGACGCCCTTGGCGACTGGCAGCATCCAGGCCTTGGCGTAGGTAACCTGCTGCTCCATGTCGAGGAAGTGGTTGATGAAGAGTTTGGCGGCATTCGGATGCGGTGCGTTCTTCATGATCGCGAAGTGGATCGATACATAGGGTACGCCTTCCTCCGGCACGATCACCTTGATCGGCAGGCCCTTCAGATCATTGGCAAAGGCGAACATCTGCGGGATATAGACCGGATATTCGCCGCGGGCGACGCGCCGCGCGTCATTGCGCAGATCGCGGCTGAAGACCGGCTTGTTCTCGGCGAGCTTCTCGTTAAAGGCCTGTCCGTAAGTCTTGTTGAAGACCACGAACATGGTGCCGCCGGACCCCAGCGGGCGCATGTCATCGGACAGGATCTTGCCCTTCCATCTGGGGTCGGCGAGGTCCTTCCAGCTCTTCGGTTCGTCCTCGGGCTTCACAAGTCCGGTATTCACCAGGATGCCGTAGGCCTGCAGGAAACCCGGCACATGGTCGGCGGTGACTTCCTTCTTCATGTCGTCGCGGATATTGGCGACGTTCGGTATCTTGCCCAGAGGCTCGACCAGGATGCCTTGGGTCTTGCCCGTTTCGATCGAATTGGCGGAGTGCATCTGGATGTCGGCCAGATAGCGTCCGGCGGCATGCTCGGAGCGCAGGCGCTCGGTGAGTTCGCTGGCGCGGACATCGAGGGATTCGACCTTGATGCCGTATTTCTTCTGAAAGGACTCGGTCACCGCTACGAAGTTCGGGGCGCCGAGCTGCGAATTGTAGACGGTGACGGTGCCTTCCTTCTTGGCGGCCTCCACCACCTTGTCCCATTCGGCATCTTGCGCCAAGGCCGGATTTGCGATCAACGCGGCAACCGCAAGGGCTGCCAATTGACGGATAAGCGACATTTTCTCCTCCCTAGAATCTTCGCTATCTTGCAGTCTGTGTTCAGATCTCCACGATGACGTAGTCCTCATCGATGGAAACCGGAAAGACCTCGGCCTGATAAGGACCCTCCGCGAGCGCTCCGCCTTTTGCGACGGAGACGTCGAAGCTCTTGACACGGGTGCGGGCCGGGTCGCACCAGGACTTTCCCGTGCGAATGTCGAATTCCCAACCGTGCCAGGGGCAGCGCACCAGTTCGCCGTGCCGCGTCATGCGGTAGTGGCCGGGTTCATCGGATTCGGCGAGGCCCACCACCTGGCCGCGGCAGAGATCGGCGCCCTCGTGCGGGCAGCGATTGGCGATGGCGAAGAATTCGCCCTTGACGTTGAAGAGGGCGATGTCGCGGCCGGCGACTTTCACCAGCTTGGACTTGCCGATATCGAGTTCATCGACCTTGGCGACGACGTGACGAGCCATTCTCAGTTCAATCCATAGAAGTTGACAGCATTTCCGGCGAAGATTGCCGCCTTTTCGATCGCCGTGAGCGGCACCTTGAAGGCAAAGCGGGGATCGTCGAAATCCCAATGGGGATAGTCGGTCGAGAACATCAGCCGGTCGGTTCCGATCCACCTCAGTGTATCGGCCAGGTTCTTCGCCGGGTTCGGCTCCTCCATCGGCTGGGTGGTGAACCAGACGTTCTGCCGCAGATATCCGGACGGCGGACGCTTCACATGCGGGACCTCGTCGCGCATCGTTTGCCAGGCCTTGTCCATCCGCCACCCGAATGACGGCACCCAGGAGAAGCCGCCTTCGACGAAGGAGATTTTCAGTTCCGGGAAATGTTCGAAGACGCCTTCGAAGATGAGGCTTGCGATCACCGCCTGCATGGTCTGCACCTGGCTGTGATGTTCTTCGAGATAATAGGAAGGCCAGCCGGCGCCGGTCGCCTGGTGTCCGCCGACGCCGCCGACATGCAGCGATAACGGCAGGCTATGTCTGACGGCAGCCTCGAAGATCGGCCAGTGGCGGCGTTTCCCCAGGGGCTCAATGGAGCGCGGCGGCAGCAGGACCTGCACGAAGCGCTTGTCCGAAGCGCGCCGATTGATCTCCGCGACGGCATTGGCCGGATCTTCCTGCGTGGCGATGATCGATCCGCGCAGACGGGGTTCTGGATCCAAAAACTTGCCGACCTGCCAGTCGTTGATGGCGGTGGCGATGGCGATGGCAAAATCGGGATGGCGTTGGCCGCTGGCATTAAAGCGCAGCGGCACGAGGACGCCGATATCGATGCCGAGGTTGTCGAGATGCTGTTCGCGCAGGAAGGGCAGGTCGGAGCCCGGCGGGCCTCCCGACGGAGGCCAGCTATCGACGCGCGAGACTTCCGGCACCATGCGCGGATGGGAGAGCGTTTCCGACAATCCCTGGCGCGTATGGCCGCCATAGGTCGCGAGATGATCCCGCCAACGCTGCGACAGATAGGGCTGTATTTCCGCCGGCGTCTTCATCGACGGATGGATGTCGCAGTCGATCAGATTGTATTTGGCCTTCGTCTCGACCGGGCGTTCCAATGTGCCGGTTTCCGTCATTTCGCGACCTCCTCGTTAAAAATCCGCGGCGATCCGCGGATAGGTGGCAAGCGGATTGTCGATCAGGATCTTCTTGGCAAGCGTCTCGCCAAAGGCGACCGGCAGGGCGTTCAAGCCCTCGAACTGCGCATGCGGATAATCTGTCGAGAAGAGCAGGATGTCGTCGCAGTCGATGTGTTCGAGCGTGCGGGCGAGCGCGTCCTGGTCCGGCGGAGCTTCGATGGGTTGCAGCGTGAAGCGGACATGCCGCTTGACGATATCGCTCGGCTGTTCCGTCAGCCACGGCGTTTCGGCACGCACGCCACGCCAGGTCTTGTCGGCCCGCCAGAAGAAGGACGGCAGCCATGTGAAACCGCTTTCGGCGAAGACCACCTTGAGGTCCGGCACCTTTTGGAAGACCCCTTCGGCGACGAGGCTCAACAACTGGCTTTCGAAAATCGATGCCTGCGCCACATAGGATTCGACGAAATAGCTCGGCCAGCCGGTGGCGGTGGGCGCATGGCGGTTGCTGCCTCCTGCATGGATGCAGAGGGGCAGATGGTTGCGGGCGGCCGCCTCGTAGATCGGCCAGTAACGGCGGCGACCGAGCGGCTCGTCGTTCTGGGCGAGGATCAGGACCTGCACGAAACGGTGGTCCGCAGCCCGTCTCTCGATCTCGGCGACGGCAAGCTCGGCATTCTGGGCGGAGACGATGATCGAGCCTCGCAGCCGCGGTTCCCTGTCGAGCCATTCCCGTGCCAGCCATTCGTTGGCGGCGCCGCACAGGGCTGCAGCCATGTCGTCTGAATGCATGATCATCGCGCCATGCAGGACATTGCAGATCGCCAGTCGCGTGCCGAACGGATCGAGCGCTTGGGCGCGAACCGCCTCCAGCGTATCGCCGGCAAAGCCGCTCTCGGCCTTCCAGTCGGAGCGGACGTTGATTGGCGCCCGTGGCGGCGAGGACGTCATGGCAAGGCTTAAACGATCGACGCCGCGCATGACGAAGGTTTCGCGCCAGTACTCATCAAGGTAGGGAAGCAGCGTCTTCGTTGCTGGCGATGCCGGGTGGAGGTCGCAGTCTATGCCGCCGACGGTCGAAAGCCCCAGCTTGCTTTCCAATGATCGGATCATCTCGTTCATGCGGGCACTCCCAGGATCAAGGCAGGCGGTAAACCTGTTTTGCGTTTTCGCGAAAGATCTTCTCGCGCTCGGCCGGCGACAGCGGCACCTTGAAGGCGTAGCGCGGGTCGTCGAAATCCCAGTGCGGATAGTCGGTCGAGAACATCAGCCGGTCGGTCCCGACCCAGCGCAGCGTATCGAGCAGGTGGCGGTTGTTTTCCGGCTCCTCGATCGGCTGGGTGGTGAACCAGACGTTTTGCCGGATATATTCGGATGGGGGCCGCTTCACATGCGGAACTTCCGAGCGCATCCGATTCCATTGTCTGTCGAGCCGCCACATCAAGGGTGCCGCCCAGGCAAAACCACCCTCGACGACAATGAGTTTCAGTTTGGGAAAACGCTCGAAGACACCTTCGAAAACCATGCTGGCGACGACACTCTGCAGGCTGTGCGAGAAGGCGTAGTGTTCCTCGATATAGAAATTCAGCCAGCCGGCGCCGCTATTGGTGTGCCAGCCGAAAGCGGCGGAATGCATACCGATCGGCATGTCGTAGTGTTCGGCGACTTCGTAGATCGGCCAGTAGCGGCGCCGACCTGCCGGCTCGATCGTGCGGGGCGGGATGGCGATCTGGACGAAGCTTCTGTTGCCGATGCGTGCCTCGATCTCGGCGATCGCTGCGGTTGCATCTTCCTGGGCAACGGAAATGGAGGCCTTGAGACGTGGTTCCGGACCGGTCCATTTGTCGAGCTGCCAGTCGTTGACCGCAGTGCACATGGCCGCACCCAGATCCTGGTTGAGCGTTGAGGATCCGGCGGCGAGCGGCTGAAGGATCCCGTATTCGATGCCGAGCGGATCGAGGAGCTGTTCGCGCAGGAAGGAAAGGTCCGAGGCCGGCGGCCCGCCATTCGGCGGCCAGGCGTCGCGGCGCATGCCGTTGCCGGGCGTCATGCGCGGATAGGGCAGGGTGCCCACCAGCGGATTGGCGCTTCGCTGGCCGTAATCCGCCAGGTGGTTGCGCCAGCGTTGGGGCAGGAATTTCGCAAGCTCGTCGGGTGTGCTGAACGCCGGATGGATGTCGCAGTCGACGATTCCGAGTTTGGCTTCTGTACCGGTTTCCTTTTCGAGAACAGCTTGGTTCATGGCCGCTCCTCCAGTCGTGGATAGGTGGCAAGCGCGTTCTCCCGCGCCAGCCGATCGATCAGCCGCTCAGGGAAGCCGTCCGGGATGGCAGCGTCGCCTTCAAACTGTGCATGCGGATAGTCGGTGGAAAACAGCAGCATGTCGTCGGCGTCGAGATGTTCGATGATGCGCTCGAGTTCCGCGGGGTCGGAAGGCGCGTCGAAGGGCTGTGTCGTCATGCGGATCTGACGCCGGACCAGCGCCGACGGCGGCTCCTTGACCCATGGCACCTCGATGCGTGCGCCGCGCCAGTCCTTGCTCATCCGCCACATCTGGCCGGGCAGCCAGGAGACGCCGGATTCGATCAGCACGATCTTCATGTCGGGGAATTTGCCGAGCACGCCTTCGGCGACGAAGCTGCCGACCTGGGCCGCAAAACCCTGAACCTGGTGCACGTAATCTTCGGCGAGATACGAGAGGAAGCCGCTTTGACTTGGCGCATGGCGATAGGCGCTGCCGGCATGGACGCCGAGCGAAAAACCGTGGCGTTGGGCGGCCTCGTAGATCGGCCAGTAATAGCGGCGACCAAGGGGCATTTCGCCCATGCAGAGCGCAAGGACCTGGACAAAGCGCCGGTCATTCGCGAAACGCTCGATCTCTTCGACGGCGGCTTCCGGATTTTGCATCGGGAGGACCAGAGAGGCGCGCAACCGCGGATCCCGGTCCAGCCATTCCGCCTTCAGCCAATCGTTGGTAGCGCGGCAGACCGCGGCCGCCAGATACGGATCGTAGATCGCATGCACGCCGGTGACGCAGTTCAGGATCGCGTATTTGAGGCCGAACGGATCGAGCAGATTGCGACGCAGCTTTTCGACGCCTCTGCCTTCGGCTGCCTTCCAGTCTTCGCGGAAGAACGGCTTTGTCCGGGTCGGAAAATTGGTGAGCTCCAGCCGATCCACGTCTCGAGTGGTGACGATCTCCTTCCAATAATCGTCGAAGTAGGGCAGCAGATCAGAACGCTGCGGCGCATCGGGATGAACATCACAGTCGATTGCGCCCAGTTGCGAGAGCACAGAGCGCTGCCGGGCGACAGCGGTATCCACCACACAAGACCTCCCTGTTTTCGCCGGTCGACACGTCCTCTTCCCGGACGTTGCCGACTTCACTCCCATGCGATGCGCTGAACGGCGCAAGGCAAGCACGCGTTGGCGATGCGTATCCTCGATGTGGAAGGGTAAGGGGCAGGGGCGCCGGAGAGAATACGCTTTTTCGTCCTAGCGGTTTTCTCGAATCGAGAAAGCTGCAAGGGGTTGGTCTTTTCCCTGGAGGCAAAGGTCAGTGTTTCTCATGCGGGTTTCTCGCCGAGAACGAGCGCCGTGTGCATATGAACCCGAAGCCATTCCATGACTGCTCTCACAGTCGGCTTACGGGCCTGGGTTTGCGGGATCAGCGCCTTCAGCCAGAGTTCGGCGACAGGATATTCCGGCAGCAGTTCGATCAGTTTGCCGGTTCTGATCGAGTCTTCCGCGACATAGGTCGCAACCATGGCTACGCCTCGACCGCGCAAGGCCAAGTCGTGCAGGACCTGGGTGTCGTTGGCGCTGAAGGCGGAGCGGACCTCGACGTCGACCGGTCCGCCGGGGCTCACGAACGACCAGGTAGATCCGGTGGCATGAAAGGTCAGGCAGATGTGATCGACAAGGTCGCGCGGGTGTTTCGGGATGCCGCGGCTCTCCAGATAGGATGGAGCGGCGCAAAGTTTGCGGGGGTAGGGACAGAGCGGTTCGTCGACCACGTTGGAGTAGGAAGCCGGAAGTGCGCCAAGCGCGATGTCATATCCCTCTTCGGCAGGATTGACCGAACGGTCGACCAGAGCAACATCCATCGTCACGTTGGGGTTCTCTTGCTGAAAGTCGCTCAAGATCCGCGCCAGAAAGGCGATCGTCACCGTCGTCGGAGCTTTGATGCGCAGATGTCCTTCGATCCGCTGCGCGACCGCTGCGGCGCCGCCGATCGCGTCGTCGATGTCCTTTACCAGCGACTGATAGCGCGGCAGGTAGCGTTCTCCCACCTCCGTCAAAATGAGTTGGCGCGTCGAACGAACAAACAGTTTTACCCGCATCTGGTCCTCGAGCCGGCTGATCCGCTTTGTGACCACCGAGGGCGCGACGCCCAGATGACGGCCGGCTGCGGAGAAGCTTCCGGAGCGGGCGACCGCGAGAAAGGTGCGGATGTTGATGAGCGTGTCCAATGCTTTAGGCCTCCCCACCCAGCGCTATGGTGCAAATCTGCTGCCAGCTTAGCACGCTTCATCTTTCTGCTTTCGAGAAAAGTGAATGTAAAAAAATGATGCTTTTCCACTGCGGGGGAAAAGGTCAATCTAGCAGGAGAGGGAACTTGGCTTCCAGCGAGCGCTATACGTCGTCGGACGCATGGGCTTGCCTGCGGATTCCAGGGGCAGGAGTTTGTTAAGCGGAAGCCTGTTCTTATGCGGTCGATGTATCCGCCGGGATAATGGCTCGGGAAAGTCGATGTCGGAAGAATAAGGCGGTGCCGGTCGGGAAAACGGCGCCACCAAAGCGGAGAAGGAGAGGGCGGCGATCGAGCCGCGTATAGTTCGGTGTCGAGAGCAGGGCGCGGCCCTGCGATTGCGCTCAGTCGTCAGTTCCAGGGAGGAGAGACACGTGACGAGCAACAGATCGATGACGGCGGCGGCCATTCGGCAATGGTCGAGGCGATGTTTTCTGACGGCCGCAGGCGGAATCGCGGTCGCAGCGGCGGTGTGGCAGCCGGTGCAGGCGCAGGATGCCGAGTGGGACAAGGTGGTCGGGGCGGCCAAAAAAGAAGGTACGGTCGTCCTTTACACCGCGCTTGTCGGGCAGCCGAGCACCAAGAAGATCGCCGAAGCCTTCACCGAGGAATATGGAATTGCCGTCGAGGTTCTGGAAGCTCGCGCCAGCGAAATCCGTGAGCGCGTGCGCGTCGAGCAGGCTGCGGGTCGCTTTGCCGCGGACGTGATGTTCACCAGCGAAGGGCAGACGCGGCTCTATGATGCGGAGGACAAGTCCATCGATCCGCTCCCCGTGACGCCGAATTCTCAGAAGATCAAACCGCAGTTCAAGCTACAGGTGCCGATGGCTTCGGTCATGACCATCCCCTACGGCATCATGGTCAATACCGGGCTCGTCAAGCCGGCCGATGAACCGAAGAGCTGGAAGGATCTCGCCGATCCGAAATGGCAGGGAAAGATTCTCGCCGACGATCCCCGCGCAATCGGAGCCGGTTACCTGTGGTTCTTTTCAACCTATGACCGGATCGGCGAAGATTACCTCAAGAAGGTCGCCGGACAGAAGCTCGTCTTTACCCGCGACCAGCGGGAATCCCAGCGCCGTACGGCGCGTGGCGAATATTCGATCTATATGCCCGTTATCCTGACGGACATGTCCGACTTGAAGGGGCTGCCGGTCAAGTTCATCATACCGGAAGAGGGCGTCGGTTATGTCCTTTACGGCAACGTCCTTTTGAAGAAGGCGCCCCATCCGAACGCTGCCAAGCTTTACCTTGATTTCCTTCAGGGGCCGACTGCGCAGAAGATCTATGCCAGCCTCGGTTACGGTCCGGTGATCGACGGAGTGACCGAGGGATTGCCTGCAGACATCAAGGCGATCTCGGAGGCCAAGCTCTACGGCACGAGCGACTCGCGCCGGCAGAACGAGATGCTCGCCAAGGCAAAAGAAATCTTCAAGTGACGGTGTCGCGCCGTTGCCGCGATATGAGCGGCAAGGGCGCGATATCCAATGCCGTGGAGCCACGAGGACCGCATGACCATAATTCATAATCGCTCGCTCGATGATATTGCCGAGACCGGCCCCACGCTTGGCGGCAACGCCGTTACCCGCGCTTTTTCCGGCGGCTCGATCGGGCGATTGATCGGCATGCTGGCGCTGATCGCCATACTGGGCTTCCTGACGATCTATCCCTTGGCCATGCTGCTTTACGGCAGCCTCCATTCGACTCCGCCGGGCCTTGCGGGTGAGTTCAACCTCAACGGCTATCGCGCCATCATGACGACCCAGAATTTTCTGGTCCTGATCAACACGGTCGGCATCTCGCTGGCCAAGACCGTTCCCTCGCTTACGATCGCGGTGTTTCTGGCCTGGATTATCGCTCGCACCGACACGCCCTTCCGCGGCACCCTAGAAGTGTTGATCACGCTGCCCTTCTTCATCCCGCCGATCCTGACGGCGATGGCCTGGGGCATGCTTGGCAATCCGCAGGTTGGCGTCATCAACCTCGTCTGGCGTTCGATCAGCGGCTCGACGGATCCGCTCGTCAACGTCTATTCCTATGGCGGCGTCGTCTGGCACATGTGCCAGTATTCTATCCCGTTCCTGTTCCTCTTCACCGTCGACGCCTTCCGGACCATGGATCCTTCGCTGGAGGAATCGAGCCGGATGTGCGGCGCCTCGCGGTGGACGACATTCCGCAAGATCACGCTGCTGCTGATGCTGCCGGTGCTGACGAGCTCTTTTATGCTGAGCTTCATTCGCGGCATCGAATCCTTCGAATCGCCGCTGTTTTTCGGACTTCCCGCCGGCATCAAGGTGATCACCACCGACATCTACGAGTCGATCAACCACCGCGCCACGCCTGACTATCAATATGCCACGTCGCTGTCCTTCGCGATCATGGGGCTGATGTTCCTGCTGGTCATCTGGCAATGGGCGCTGCTGCGCGGCAAGAGTTTCCAGACCGTCACCGGAAAGGGGTTTCGGCCGAACGTGATGGAACTCGGCCCCTGGCGCTGGGTGACCTTCGGCTTCTGCGTGCTGTTCTTCATCATCACCGTGGTCCTGCCGGTCGGCCAGCTTCTGCTCGGCTCGTTCTTCCGGTTCTTCGGTTTTTACACCTACGAGATGCTGACGCTCGAGCATTACAGAGCGGTCTTTTCCAATTCGGAATTCTGGCGGGCGGTGCGCAATACAATGATGCTGGGGCTGCTTGGCGCCACCGCCACCATGGCGCTTGGCGCAGTGGTCGCCTATGTCTCGGTCCGCACCCGATGGCGCGGCCGCAGCCTGATCGACGGCATGGCCTGGCTGCCGTGGATGATGCCCGGCATGGTGCTCGGCGTGGGGTTCCTATGGGCCTTCGCCATGCTGCCGGGGCCGATCCCGATCTATGGGACGGTGTGGGCGCTCCTGCTCGCCTATCTGGCGCTCGGCACGCCGGTCGCCGTGCGCGTGATGACCGGGGCCTACCACCAGCTTTCCTACGACCTCGAGGAATGTTCCCGTGTCCATGGCGCGAGCTGGTTCCAGACCATGTGGCGCATCATGGTGGCGCTGGCATGGCCGGCGTTTGCGGTCGGCTGGGTGCTGACCTTTTTCGGCATCATGAGGGAGCTGTCGGCGTCGATCCTGCTCTATTCGGTCGGTTCCGAAACGCTTGCCGTCGTGCTCCTCAAGCTCTGGGCGAACGGCAACGCCGAGCAGGTGAGCGTCATCGGCCTGATGATGATGCTGCTCGTCATTCTGTTCCGCTGGGTGCAGCTCCGATTCATCAAGGCGCGCATCAGCAAGCTTTAGGGCCAGGGATTTTGCCCCCTTGGCAGGCCGGTTTTCAGTTGGCGGACAGAGCTGTCCGCACCGAAAGGAAGAAAAAGTATGGCTTCGGTAACCCTTGAGAATGTGACCCGCATGTACGGCGCAGTCACGGCCGTGGATCAGGTGAACCTGAGGGTCAAAAGCGGTGAATTCGTCACGCTGCTCGGCCCGTCCGGCTGCGGCAAGACGACGACGCTGCGCATGGTGGCGGGACTGGAGAAGAACACCGGTGGGCGCATCAGCATCGGCGACAATGTGGTGTCGGATGCGGACAAGGGCTATTTCGTTCCCTCCGAACGGCGCAGGCTCGGCATGGTTTTCCAGTCCTATGCGATCTGGCCGCATATGACGGTGTTCGACAATGTCGCCTATCCGTTGCGCATCCGTCGCCGGACCGACAAGGAGATCCAGGACCGGGTGATGAATGCGTTGCGCCTCGTCGAGATGGAGCAATATGCCGAACGCCCGTCGCCGGCACTATCGGGCGGTCAGCAACAGCGCGTGGCGATCGCGCGCGCCCTGGTGTTCGAGCCTGAGGTGCTGCTGCTTGACGAGCCGCTGTCGAACCTCGATGCGCGGCTGCGCACGCAGATGGGCGACGAATTCCGCCAGCTCCAGCAGCGCCTCAAGATCACGACCCTTTACGTCACGCATGACCAGTCGGAGGCCATGGCGCTTTCCGATCGGGTCGTCGTGATGCATGGCGGCAAGATCCTGCAGGTCGGCGCACCGGAGGACATTTACCGGCGGCCGGAAAGCCGGCAGGTTGCGGCATTCTTCGGTACGCCGAACCTCCTGCAGGCGAAGGTCAGGAATTGCCGCCCGAACGGCGGCCAGTATTACAAGCTGGACGTCGAAGGGAGGGGATGGTCGGGCGAATGTCACGCGGCCATCGAGATACCGGCGGGAGCGGACGTGACCGTTATGGTGAGGCCGGAAAACCTGCAACTCGGCGAGGCGGGAGCGGCAAATGGCGGTCTTTCCTGGGCAGGCGAGATCAGCCAGGCTATTTTTCGCGGGCCCCATCGTTCCGTCATGGTCAAGACCGCCGACCAGACGCTGCATATCGAAACGCCGTCGCTGGCCGATGTCGGCATCGGCCGTGCGGTGACGGTAGCCGCGCCCTCGGACGCCGCCTGGGCTGTCCGCAGCTAAGCAGGCTCTCTCTTATCAATGGATACGAGGACAGCGGTCCTCCAACCGTGACCTGCGTCTTTGGCACGCCACGCGATTTCGTCTGCCGTGAACGGTGACGCGTTGCACGAGGACGAGCGCCGTCCGTCGCAGCCTTGCTTTGTATACATAATTGGCTTGATAAGGTCATTATCGGAAAAAATCCGCGCGGAATGTCAGCTTTCTGATTCATTCGTGTATGCATTGTCGTCTATTTATTGTTGTGTATGCCGAATCCTTGTTCTATGAATCTTGGAACCGGGGGGCGGACGAAGCTTTCGCCGTTGGCGACAGTCGCGGAGCGAGACCGGCCGGCGAGAGGAGAATGGCGGGAGGAGAACCGCGGCCCCTCACATGCATTGGCAATCTTGACCTGTTCGGTCGCTCCTTCCTTCGGTGCGGACGGCCTAATCGGGGAGCAACAGAGGGAAAGGTTTATGACAAAGAATCTGACGCAGGTCCTGAAGGAAAAGGGAAATCCGGTCGAGATGCTGCGCAATTCGCGCATCGGCATGTATATCTATCCGGTCGTCGCGCCCGAGTTTTCCAACTGGCGGACGGAACAGGTCGCGTGGCGCGAGTCGGCCGTTCTCTTTGATCAGTCGCACCACATGGACGAATTGATCGTTGAGGGCCCGGACGCGGCAAAATTTCTCGAAAGCCTCGCGATCAACAGCTTTGCGAATTTCGGCACCAATCGCGCCAAGCACTACGTGCCGGTCACGCCGGCGGGGTATGTCATCGGCGACATGATCATCTTTCGGGAGCGGGAAGACAAGTTCGTGCTCGTCGGCCGGGCGCCGACCGCCAACTGGTTGCGCTACAACGCCTCGCTCGGCAAGCATGATGTGAAGCTTACCCATGACCCGCGCTCGCCTTCGCGTCCCGATGGCAAGGAGGTCAACCGGGTTCACTACCGTTTCCAGATCCAGGGACCGGATGCGCCGAAGATCTTCGAGAAAATGAACGGAGGTCCGATCCCCGACATCAAGTTCTTTCATGTCGACTGGATCAATGTCGGCAACCGGAAGGTTCAGGCGCTGCGCCACGGCATGGCCGGTGCCCCGGGTCTCGAGATATGGGGGCCCTACGCGGAAAAGGACGAGGTACGCGAGATCGTGGTTCAGGCCGCGAAAGATGCAGGCGTCGACCTCTATCTTGTAGGCGCGCGTGCCTATTCCACCAATACGCTGGAATCCGGCTGGATCCCGTCGCCTCTTCCGGCAATCTATACCGGGCCTGAACTGCAGGGATACCGCGACTGGCTGACGGAGGACAGCTACGAAGCCATGGGTTCGATCGGCGGCAGCCTCGTTTCCGATAACATCGAGGACTATTACGTCACCCCTTACGAACTCGGCTACGGCATCTATATCAAGTTCGACCACGACTTTGTCGGGCGCGAGGCGCTGGAAAAGATGAAGGGCAAGCCGCATCGCAAGAAGGTCACCTTCGAATGGAACGCCGAAGATGTCATGAAAGTCATCGCATCGAGCTTCGTTCCGGGCGAGCAGGCCTACAAGTGGATCGACCTGCCGCAGCCGAACTACGCATCCTCCAGCGCCGACAGGATCATGCATGGCGACAAAGTTGTCGGCATGTCGATGTTCAACGGCTACAGCTACAACGAACGCTGCATGCTCTCGCTCGGTGTCGTCGATGCGGACATCCAGGAAGGCGACGTGCTGACACTCATCTGGGGTGAGCCGAACGGGGGGACGGGCAAGACCTCGATCGAGAAGGGGCACAAGCAGGCCGAAATCCGCGTGCGTGTCTCCCCGACGCCTTATGCGCGGGAAGCCCGCGAGAACTACGCCGAAAGCTGGCGCACGAAGAGAAGCTGATTTCTAGTGACAAAATGTGAAGCGGCGACCTCCGGTCGCCGCTTTTCGTATTCCGGCCCGACGGACCGTCACCTAACGCTGTTTGGCGCCGGCGCTCTTGCCGTCGGAACTCTTCGAACGTTCCTCGAAACGATCCTTACCCTTTGGGAGATCGGAGCCTTTTTGGGCTTCGACCTTCTTTTCTTCCTTCCGAGTGCTCTGCTTCAGCCCACGGGCCGATTCACGACCCTTTTCGGTCGGTGCCTGTTCGATACCCATCCTGCTTCCTCCTGCATCCTCATGGGATCCAATGAAACACGCGGGAGCGGCCTCTTGTTCCTGACCCCGGCGTCAGCCAGCTTTGCCGGCAAGCACCTTTGGCCGCGCGGATAAAAATCCGGCGCGGTTCGGTTTTTGTGGGAATGGGGCAGGCGGGGTATTCGGGTATTGGGTATTCAGGTTTCCACCTGCCCCGACCGTCTCAGTGGTTTCCGGGGATTTCCCAGCCCCCTTCGACCACTTCATCGACCATCATCGGGAACCGGACTTTGCAAGACCGTGGATGCGACCGGTTCGCGAACCCGGTTTCCCATCCGATGACGGGAAGGATTATGCGGGTGGTGCGGGATGCGGGGACGAAGTGGGGAAAAGAAGATTGCTAAGTATTTGAATTAAAATATGAAAACTTTCCAGCGGGACGAGATTTTTCCTCACCCGCCGTCCGTCTTCGGGAGGCAATCCTGCCGCCGGAGCGGCGGTTGGCTTGTGCAGTCCTCACCGTCCCGCCGAACGCGCCGACAAAAACACCTGCGGCTCGTAGGCGAAATCCCTGTCGAAGGGATAGGTCGGGCGCTGCTTGCGGTGGCGCTCCAGCCGTTCGACGAACTGGTCGACAACGCCCGGCGAGAGTGCCATCAGGTTAGGATTGGCGATCGGCGCCAATTCCGGCGAGAGATAACCGGATTTTACGACGATGATCTTGGCCTTCTTCGGATCCAGGCCGAGACGGGTGAAGTCGGCAATGTTGTGATAGGGCCGGCGCTTCGCTGACAGCACCAGATCGATGCCGCCGATTGCAACCACCGCCTGGCGATCGGCAAGGTCGGTCGTTTCGTGCAGGAATTTCACCTTGACCCTGGCCTGTACCGGTTTGCTGCCGATCGTATCGAGCGAGGCGCCGACGGAAAGATCGAGTTCCGCGCCGACGCCGGCGGCGTAGCAGGCCTCGGCCGCGGCCTTGTCGGCAATGCCGGCGAACACAACGCCGGTGGCGCTCCTGGTGATCAGTTCGGCGAGCACCTCGGCCCGGTCGCCGACGCCACCGCCGGTCGGGTTGTCGCCGGATTCTGCAAGCACCACCGGAGCGGTCTTGCTGGCCACGGCCCTTGCGACGCATTCCTGAATCGAGCCGGTTTCGCAGCCGAAGACGAATTTTCCTCGCGCATTCCAGTAGGCCGCTGCGACGCGCCTGGCCTCGCGTTCCAGAACGGCGCGGTCCGTGCCGGTCAGGATCGCGGCCGCTGTGGCGCGCGGTTCGTCGGCCCAGACGTAGCCGACCATCAGCGAGGCGTCCCACACGCCGTCGATCGCATCGATTTCAGGCATCATCGCGTAAAGGCTCTTTGCCGGCTCGTCGACCGTGCTGGTGCGCTCGCCTGGCAGCAGAACCGGTATCGGTGCCCAGAGCAGTAGCGGCTTTACGCCGGTCTTCAGGCTTTCGACCAGCATCTTCACCGACCGGCGCATCGTCTCCTCGACATCGATATGGGGCGCGGTGCGATAGGTGGAATACATATCGAGCGCGTCGATGATGCGCTGGCTGACATTGCCGTGCAGGTCGTAGCTTGCAGAAACCGTGCAGTCGGGGCCGACGAGATCGCGTGCAGCGGTAATCCAGTCGCCTTCGGCGTCCTCCATGCCCTGGACATACATGGCGCCATGCATTGCCAGATAGAGGCCGTCCAAAGGCAGCAGCGGCTTCAGGCGCTCCAGGAATTCGGCCTTGAAACGCTCATATGTGGAGCGGGCGACCGGACCGCCCGCGATGGCCCGGCAATGGATAGTCGGCAGGAATTCGGCTTCATAGTCCTTGAGAAAGGCAAAATAGGGCGATGCCGTCAGCTCCTCGCCTCGCACGACGCGAAAGTCCTTCTCCTCGTTCAGGACGGGGTTGTAGGTGCTGCATTCGATATGGATGCCGCCGACAGCAATACGCATGGAAAAACCTCAACTCGTATGGGAACCGATCAGGAAATTATGGGCGGCAATGCTTGCCGCCCCGCGTGCCCAGACATCGCCGTCGACGCGCTTGATGCGGATGGGCGTCTGGCCGGCGTAACGCGGCAGAACATTGGTCTCGATCGCCTGGTTGACCACGGTGCCGAAAAGACCCTCGAACGAACCTTCCGTGTGCGTGATCAGGATGAGGCCGGGGTCGTTCATCTGGATGAGGTTGGCTATCGCAAGCCCGAGCGCCGAGCCGGCGCGGTGCAGGATGCGGATTGCCGCTGCATTGCCGGTCGAAGCTTCGTCTTCGATGTCCGACAGCGAAACGCATTCGAGCCCCTCGGCGCGCGACATTTCCTTGATCGCTTTCATCGAGGCGACAGTATCGAGGCAGCCGCGTTTGCCGCATCGGCAGGGGGCGCCGCCGGGCTCGATGGTGCAATGGGCAATTTCGCCTGCGCCGCCGTGATTGCCGCGATAGAGCCTGCCGTCGATGAAATGGGCGCAGCCGATGCCGTCGCCGAGCGAAACCACGCTGAAATTCTGGATTTCGCGGGCGCTGCCGAACAGTTTCTCGCTGACCGCGACTGCCTTCGCGTCGTTCTCGATAAAGGTTTCGATGCCGGAGCGTTCGCGGATGATTTTCGCGAGCGGTACATCCTGCCAGTTCAGAAGCGTCGACTGGACGCAATGGGCCTGGGTCTCATCAACGAAGCCCGAGAGCGCGACGCCGATGCCGGAGAGTTTTTCCTTCGCGTCCGGATGAGCTTCGAGAAGGCTCGGCAGCCCTTCCGAAATCGCCTCGGCAATGACCTTCGGGTCGCGCGACAGCGGCATTGCTTGACGGGCGATGATCTTGCCGTTGAGGTCGCTGAGGATCATCGGCGCCGGGTCTTCCAGCAGCGAAATGCCGACGAAGAAGGCGCATTCGGGATGCAGGTCGAGCAGTACCGAAGGCCGGCCCTGGCCGTAGATGATTTCTGTCTCGTGCAGCACGCCGAGATCGATCAGGTCGCGCGCAATGCCGCTCATCGCCGCTTTGCTCAATCCCAGCATCTGAGCCATCTCTGTCCGGCTGAGGGGGCCGGACTCGCTGATGGCGCGCAGCAGTTGGCGTTGCGAGGAAGTGAGCATGGCGGTCAAGCGGCTTCGGCCCCTATGGATTGTGCCTTGACACTAAGTTTAGAAAGTGAACAAATCAACGGTAATAAATTATAAAAGTGATCTAAGGGGCACAGCATGCCCTGACGTCAACAAAAAACAAGGGTGAACAATCATGGCCATGTTTCTGAAAAATCGTCGCTTTGTACTCGCCTCGGCGGTTGCGGGCGCTCTCATGTTTCCGATCGTTGCGGGCGCTGCGACGCTGAACGTGATGCAGACCGAAGCGCCGCGTTCCATGGATCCGGGCGACCAGACTGCCACCTACACAGCCGCTTTGCTCGATCCGATGTATGAGGGCCTGACCAAGCGGGATCCGGATCTTTCGCTCAAACCGGCGCTTGCCACCGAATGGTCCTCGGATGCTGCAGGTCTGGTGTGGACTTTCAAGCTGCGCCCGGGCGTCAAGTTCCATGATGGCACCCCCTTTGACGCCGATGCCGTGGTCAAGAACTTCACCCGCCACCTCGACACCAAACGCGGGCTTGCCGCGAGCGGCCGTCTGCGCACCTTTCTCGAAGGCGTGACTGCCGTCGATCCGATGACCGTGCAATTCAAGCTGAAGACCCAGTATCCGGCCTTCCTGGCGCTGCTTGCCACCGGTCCCTGCCTGATGGTGAGCCCTGCCGCGGAGACCGCGGGAACGATCGGCAGCAAAGCGGTGGGAACCGGTCCCTATAAACTCGCCGAATATAAATCCGGCGAATACGTGCTGCAGACCAAGAACACTGAATGGTGGGGTGGCGCGCCGAAGGGCGAAGACGAGATCAAGTGGACCTGGACGCCGGAGCCGTCGGTCATGAACATGGCGCTGCAGACAGGCGATGCCGATGTGGTCAATCCGTTCCCTGCGGCCTTTGCCCAGCAGATCAAGGCCAATCCGGACATGACGCTCAGCGCCACCGACGGTTCGGCGGTGTTCTGGGTTTCGCTGAACACCAAGATGAAGCCGCTCGACGATGTGCGCGTTCGTCAGGCACTGAACTACGCGACCGACCGCGAAGGGATCGTAAAGGCCTTCATGCAGGGTTTTGCGACGCCGGCCAACTCGCCGCTGGCGCCGGTGACGCCCGGCTACGACAAATCGCTCGCACCCTATAGCTATGACGTCGAGAAGGCGAAGCAGTTGTTGAAGGAGGCCGGCTACCCGGAAGGCTTCTCCATGTCGACCATCGTGCAGGAGCAGGAATCCCGCATCGGCGAGCTGCTGCAGGCCATGTGGGCGAAAGCCGGGGTCAAGCTCGAAGTGCGCAAGATGGAAGGCGGCGTCTGGTCCAAGGCGGCATTTCTCGACCCGGCTGGCAAGGAAAAAGACACTATCGGTTCCTCGATCGCCTCCTGGTCCTCAGGGGTGAACGGTGCGGATCTTCAATTCCGTCCTCTCTACCACTCGAAGAGCGCGTCACCGGCCGGCGCCAATCTCGGTTTCTTCTCCGATCCGAAGCTCGACGAGTTGATCGACAAGGCGGCTTCGACCCTCGATGAGAAAGCGCGCAACGCCATCTACGTGGATGCACAGAAGCTCGTGAATGAACAGGCACCGCATGTGCTTCTCTTCACGAAGCAGGATCTTTTTGCGACGCGGGCAGGCGTCAAGGGCACCTGGGTCATTCCGGGCGGCCTGATCATCGTCAAAGACGCCAGGAAATAACTGAGGTGCGGGCGGGCAAGGAGATTCGCCCGCCACTCCTTTAGATGAATTGACCGAGCGAGCGGATGAAAGCCTATATCGCCAAGAAGCTGCTGGCCTTGCCGTTGATCCTCATCGGGGTATCCCTTCTGGTCTTTGTCGCCATACGCGCGCTGCCCGGCGATCCTGCACGGCTGATGGCGGGGCCGGAAGCGACCCAGGAAGCCGTGGACAACATGACTCGCCGGCTCGGTCTCGACCGCAGCCTGCCGGAGCAATATGCCTCCTTTGCCTATGGAGCCGTGAGAGGCGATCTCGGGATCTCCATCAAGTCCAAGCTGCCGGTGGTCGACGAGATTGCCGAGCGTTTGCCGTTTACGCTTGGACTTGCAATCACCGCTTATCTCCTGGCGATCGGCATCGGCGTGCCGGCCGGCATGATTGCCGCGATCTACCGTCACGGCTGGCCTGATCAGATCGTCATGATCCTTGCCATTGCCGGCGCGTCGATCGCCAATTTCTGGCTGGCGCTGATGGCGATGAACACGTTCTCCGTCCAGCTCGGCTGGCTGCCGCTGCTCGGCGCCTCTTCATGGAGGAGCTTCATTCTTCCCTCGATCACGCTCGCCGTGCTGCCGACCGCCGTCATTGCCCGCATGACCCGCTCCAGCATGATCGAGGTCATGTCTCAGGACTATATCCGCACCGCCTACGCGAAAGGCGTCGCTCCCCAGACGATCTACTGGAGCCACGCGCTGCGCAACGCGCTGATCCCGATCATCACCATCGTCGGCCTCAATTTCGGCAGTCTCGTCGGTGGCGCAGTCGTCACCGAATCCGTCTTCAACTGGCCGGGTATCGGTCGTTTCCTTGTCGATGCCGTCCGTTATCGGGATTATCCGGTCATCCAGGGCGTGACGCTCGTCGCCGTGACCGGCGTGGTCGTCATGAACCTGCTCGCGGAACTTCTGATCGCGGTTCTCAACCCGAAGATAAGGTTCGACTGATGGCGTCGATCGAAACGGAGATTGCACCGCGCCGCCGGGCGTTATCGCGGGCTTTGCGCTGGATGGCGGTCCACCGCAGCATCGCTCTCGGCGGTTTCCTCGTCGGCCTGATCGTGCCTGCCGCAATCCTTGCGCCGCTGATCGCTTCCGTCGACCCTTATGCGCAGGACCTGCTTGCGACCATGGAGCCACCCTCCTGGGCACATCCGTTCGGGACGGACGACAACGGCCGCGACATATTTGCCCGCGTCCTCTATGGAGCGCGTATTTCGTTGCTCGAGGTGGTGCTCAGCGTCGGCCTGGCGGTGATCGTTGGCGTGCCGCTCGGCATTTTGTCGGGCATGAGCGGCCGTTATGTCGACCAGGCGGTCATGTGGGTCATGGACATTCTATTCGCCTTTCCGGGCATCGTGCTTGCAATCCTGATCGTCAGCGTGCTCGGCAGCAGCCTGATCAACCTTCTGATCGCCATTGCCATCTTCTCCGTGCCGGTCTACGCCCGGCTCAGCCGGAACCTCACGCTTGGGCTGAAGAGCATGGACTATGTCGAAGCTGCGATCTCGCTCGGGATTTCGCGCCGCCGCATCATGACCCATTATATCCTGCGCAATGCGATCGGGCCGATCATCGTCCAGTCGACGCTGACGGCCGGAACCGTCATCCTTTCTGCCGCGAGCCTTTCCTTCCTTGGCCTCGGGGCGCAGCCGCCGCTTCCCGAATGGGGCGCGATGATGAGCGACGGCCGGAATTATCTCGGCCTCAATATCTACATGTCGCTGTTTCCCGGCCTCGCAATCATGATCACGGTGCTTGGCTTCAACATCCTCGGTGACGGACTGCGCGATCTGCTGGATCCGCGCAAATGAGTATGATCGCGGCGGAATCTGAATGGGCGGATAGGCGGGGGTCGGGAAAGCCGGTCTTCTGCGCCGATGTCGGCGGTTCGTTCATGAAGTTTGCCGTGTCGCCGGCGCCGGGTGCGTTGGTGCCATTGGAGAAGGTAGCGACGCCCGCTGCAAACTGGGGTGACCTGGCTGCTTCGCTGTCGGCGCTGATCGAGCGTCACCAAGGTGCAGGTGATCCGGAATCGCCTCTGGCATTGTCGATCGCCGGTCTCGTCGACCCCCGTGATGGCAGGGCCACATCGGCGAACATTCCCTGCATAACCGGAAGACGGCTCGTTGACGAACTGTCGGTCATGCTTGGCCGGCGGGTGCTGGCGGCCAACGACGCCGACTGCCTGACATTGGCGGAAGCCAATGAGGGGGCAGGGCGGGGGCATTCGGTCGTCTTCTGCGCCATCATGGGCACCGGGATCGGTGGTGGACTGGCGATCGATGGCCGTCTGGTGCGGGGTGCCGGCGGCGTGACCGGCGAATGGGGGCATGGCCCGATCCTCAACACGACGGTCGAGCTCTACGGCGAAACGCTGCATGTGCCGCGGTTTCCCTGTGGCTGCGGTCAATCCGGCTGCGTCGATACGATTGGTGGGGCTCGCGGCATCGAACGGCTGCACGATTTCCTGCATGGCTGCGAAGAGACCAGCCACGATATCCTCGGAAGCTGGCAGGCGGGCGAGGCGCGGGCGGTCAAAACGGTGGCGGTTTATCTCGAACTTGTCGCCGATCCGCTGGCGCTGGCGGTCAACGTCACGGGTGCGTCGATCGTGCCGGTCGGGGGCGGCCTTGCATCAGTGATACCGCTAATCGATGCGCTGGATCAGGCCGTGCGCAGGCGCATTCTCAATCGCTTCGGTCACCCCCTGGTGACGCCGGCGCTTCGGCAGGATGACGGCGGACTGGTGGGTGCCGCCGTGCTCGGCCATCAGGGAGGTTGATGTGGGTATTCTCCTCGAAGTCTGTGTCGACAGCCCGCAGAGCCTAGCCGCCGCGATCGCCGGAGGCGCGGACCGGGTCGAACTCTGCTCGGCGCTCGATGTCAGCGGATTGACCCCTACGCCAGGCCTCCTGACGCTTGCGGCAAAAGCGCCGATTCCGGTCTATGCAATGATACGACCGCGTGCCGGAGACTTCGTCTTCGGCGCCGACGACGAAACGGCAATGCTGGCCGATATCGATGCAGTGCGCGCCGCTGGCCTGGCGGGCGTCGTGCTCGGAGCAAGCCGTCCCGACGACACGCTCGACCTGGCTCTCCTAACGCGGTTGACGGATCATGCAACGGGTCTTGGGGTCACCCTGCATCGGGCTTTCGACCTGGTGCCGAATGCCGACGAGGCGCTTGAGCAGGCCGTCGAACTGGGCGTGGAACGCGTCCTGACATCGGGCCTCGAGGTTAGCGCGCCCAATGGCCTCGATCGGCTTGGCAGACTGGTGGAACAGGCGAAGGGACGTCTGTCGATCATGCCAGGCAGCGGCATCAACCTAATGAATGCCGAGCAGATCGTGCGGCAGACCGGAGCCCGCGAGATTCATAGTTCCTGCCGCCGACCGATTGACGGCGTTAGCCCAAAAGCCATTGCTTTCGGCTTCCAGGCTTCCGCCTCCTACGCGACCGACAGCGGGATCGTCCGCAGCATGCGCGCCATGCTGGACGAGATCGGTTGAGCCGCTGGTCTGGAAGTGAGGCCTAATCTATGCGCAGAGGCTGCGGAGCGCGTCGGGCCTCTTGAATTCGACGCGGCGAGTGCTCTTCAGCCTGATGAACCCGCCCGAACGAAGCTTCGCGAATACCCGCGACACCGTTTCTATCGTCAGACCGAGATGGTCGGCGATGTCCAGCCGGCTCATCGGCAGATCGAAATGTTCGAGGTCGCCCTGGCGGTTTGCCATGTCGATCAGGAAGCTGGCGATCCGTTCGACCGCGGTCTGTCGACCGATCATCATGATGTGTTCCTGGGCACGCAGCATCCCGCGCAATGCCAGGCTGAGAAGTTCGGGCGAGGCTTCGTCGTTGGCAGGGCGGGTCATGGCGCGCAGCCCCGTTTGCGTGATGGCTTCCGCGAAGAAACTGTGGGTCCGGTCTGCATCATAGCCGAAGGTCTCTCCAGCCAGGTAGAAGGCGATGATCTGCCGTCTTCCGTCCGACAGCAGCCTGTGGACGCGTACCGCGCCGAATTCGACCTGATAGAACGTACCAGCCCTGCTGCCCGGAGCGTAGATTTCCGCGCCTGCCGTAAAGCCCACGACGGGATATGGCCTGCAAAAGCCGGCAGTCTTGGGAGAGTTTGCCGTCGATCCGGGTTGCCTTTGATTGTGGGCGGCGGCGGTTTGCATACTGCATTCTCCCGTTCTGAGGTTTCAGGATGCCTCAAGACGGACCAGTGAAAAATTCGGTTCTCTCACTAGGGGGATGTACGTAGCCGCGGGGTAACGAAAGGATTGGGGATATCAGTCTACCGTCTCGAGGCTTCTTACGAGCCGCAGCAGATCGGCGCCCTCGAAGGGTTTTGTGAGGATGAGACCGTCATCGTTTACGGCAGGATATACGCCATCGGTGAGGAGGATGACGGTCTGGCCCAAATCGCGCAGGTACCGCCTCGCATCCTCGCGGCTCCGCAACAGGTTGTCGTCGATGATCATGCAGAGGGTTGGGGTGATCGGAATATACGCCTTGCGCCACGTATCGAGGGCTTCGACCCGATATCCCTCCACCTCGAGCGCAAACGTCAACGATTGCCGGAGGCCGAGATCCGGTTCGATGATGACGATGTTTCTCAACGATGAGTGCACCAGACTATCCGCAAGCTTGGATGGCAAATTACCTCCGACATCCGGTTCCTAGCGCCTTCAGGGCAGGTCCGCTTTGCGCTGGATCAAGAAATGAAAATTAATTATCCGCTTCACCGAGGGGCGAGCCGGCGGCAATGGCCATGCGAACGAGCTGTGGCAGGCTCCTTGCTTTCATCTTTGCCATGACGTTTGCCCGATGCACCTCGACCGTTCGAGGGCTGATGTCGAGATCATATGCGATCGATTTGTTCGGCTGGCCGGCGACCACTGCCGCCAATACCTGCCGCTCCCGATCGCTCAAGCTCTTAAGGCGGCTCCTGACTTCGTCCATATCGCCGGGATCGGCGGTTTTCTCCCGGAATTGAGCCGCGGCACGTTCTATCGCTTCAATGATGACCGTATCTTCGAAGGGCTTTTCTATGAAATCCACGGCGCCGGCTTTCATCGCTTCCACGGCCAGGGGTACGTCGCCGTGGCCGGTGATCACGATGGCCGGGACATTTGTACGTCCTGTCACGAGTTTACGGATCAGCTCAACGCCGGTCATGTCCGGCATGCGCAGATCCGTTATCAAGACGCCGTTGCGGATGCTGGGTGCGAACTGCAGGAAGGACGACGCCGTTTCATGGATACGCACGGCAAAGCCGTTCATCGTCAGCATGAATGCAAGAGATTTCCTGACCGGCTCCTCGTCGTCGACGATATGAACCGTATAGTCACCTGTCTGCATTCTCGCTGTCCCCCTTGTAGATCGGAAGCGTGAAGCGGAACGTCGCTCCTCCCGCCGGATTGCTCGATACGATCATATCGCCGCCATGGGCTTCCACAATACGCTTCGAGATAGAGAGGCCTATCCCCATCCCGCCCGGTTTGGTGGTGACGAAGGGCCTGAATAGCTGTTCGGCAATTTCACCCGGAATGCCTGGTCCCGTGTCGCGTACGGTGATCATCATGAGGTTGTTGCTCTCGGGTTCGGTGCGGATGACCAATTCGCGCCGTTCACTCTCGCTCATGGCCTCGATCGCGTTGCGCATCAGATTCGTCAAAACCTGCTGGATCTGAATACGGTCGGCCACCACTATTTCTGGACCGGGTGCGAATTCGAAGACCACCCTGACGCCTTTCTCGCGTGAACCGACCAATGCCAGCGCTCCGGCCTCCTCGACCAGCCGGCGAATGTTCTCAGGCGCCTTTTCCGTCTCTCCCTTGGTGACGAACTCTCTGAGGTGCTTGATGATCTGGCCGGCCCTGAGCGATTGTCTGGCCGTTTCCTCCAAGGCTTCGCGCATCCTCATCGCGATCGGCTCGTCGACGTCGCGCAGCAGGCGCGCGCAGCCATGCACGTAGTTGGAGATTGCCGAGAGTGGCTGGTTCAGCTCGTGGGCGAGCGTCGAAGCCATTTCTCCCATTTCGTTAAGGCGGGCGAGCCGGGCCAGTTCCCCCTGAATTTCCTGAAGGCGGGCGGCATATTCCTCCCGCTCCGTCAGATCGCGCACAAAACCGGTGAAAAAGACTTCTCCATCGGACTGGGTTTCGGCAACGGCGAGCTTCATCGGAAACGTGGAGCCGTCCTTGCGGCGCCCGACGACGACCCGATCGATTCCGATGATCCGCCTTTCGCCGGTCGACAGATACCGGGCGAGATATCCGTCATGCTCGCGGTGATAGGGCTCCGGCATCAATATACGAAGGTTTTGCCCGATCGCCTCCTCTTCGGTGTAGCCGAACTGTCGGACGGCCGCCGCATTGAAGGACACGATCGTCCCGTCCTTGGTGCTGACGATGCTGGCGTCGAGCACCGTATCGAGCACGGAGCGCAGATGCGCTTCGCGCGAATCCGCCCTGGCCTGGACCTTCTCGATGGTCTTGCGCGCGGAATGAAGAATCTCGCCGACAAGCGCGATCGCAACCCCCACGATTCCGATGGCGGCCATTTCCGAAAGGGTCGGTCCGCGTGGGGTAAATTCCTTGATGACGTAGACGGCCAGGACGGAAAGGGCGACCGAGAAGATCGATGCCGGAATGCCGCCGATGACCGCGGCAATCAGAATGGGCGGAATGAAGAAAGTAAAGGTCGCCCGGTCATCGAGCAGGCCGTGCAGAGCAAGGCGCAAGACGAAGGCGGTCAACACACAGGCGACCGCGATGAAATAGATTTCTGCGGTAGAAAAGCGGTGGCTTAAAAAAGACTGGATGAGGCCATTCTTCCCGTCTGCGGCCATTCGCATGTCAACGGCGCCCGCCCGCCGCCGGTCTCTCACAGAAAGTCTCTGTTCGTTCATATGAAACCTGACAGGTTATCCAGAACATATATTAGCACGCCGAACGGCTGCGCGTCCAACCGCGGAACCGAGGACAAACATGTGATACACATGCTTTTTCCTGCATTCCTGCGCCAGTGGACGGCGTGCTTGCAGCGGGCCATTGCGAGCCCGGCGGCCGAATAATCGATGAAAGTGGTCGCAGCTAGAAAAATCCGAGTCTTCTTCGGAAATCCTGCATTTTCGAGGTTCGTTGTTATCGCTTTTCTAATTCATGAATGCCTATGTTGCGGCTCCACAGCCCTTTTGCGGAGGAGAGATGTCTAACGCCGATAGCATGGACATTGCGGAGCGCAGACGGCTCGATGTTCTGGATCGCTACCGGATCGCGGGCACTGCCTCGGAAAATCGCTTCGACCGGATATGCCGCTTTGCGTCGGAGCTTTTTTCCACCCGCATGGCCTTTGTGACGCTGATCGAAGAGGATCGGCAGTGGTTCAAGTCCTGCGCCGGCTACGAGTTCGAGCAGACCCTCCGATCGGAATCCTTCTGCCAGCATACAATCACCACGCATGATGTTCTGGTCGTCCCGGATGCAAGGCTCGATCCGCGTTTTTCGGGCCTGCCGATCGTGACGAGCAAGCCATTCATCCGCTTTTACGCCGGAGCGCCCTTGACCACGCCGGACGGATGGCGGATCGGGGCTCTTTGCATCGCAGATACCAAGGCCCGAGCAAACTTCTCGGAACGCGAGAGAAAGGCACTGGCCGGCCTGGCATCGATGGTGATGGAGCATATCGAGCTGCGCCGCGAGGGAATACCTCAGGCCACGGCGGCGAAGTTTGCAGATTCCACCGATCTTTCTCTGATTACCGCCGATCCGAAGGGCCGCATTGAGTTCGTGAACCAGGCTGCGCTCGACATGTTCGGCTATGAACGCGACGAGATGATTGGGAATCCGCTCGATCTTATCGTTCCGGAACGTTTTCGGGCCGCTCACAATGCCGGCTTTGCGCGCGTCATTTCGGGCGGCAATTCCAACCTCCGCGGCAAAACGGTCGAGATTTCGGCACGGCGAAAGGATGGCGAGGAATTTCCGATCGAACTGGCCCTGTCTATCTGGCGCGACGAACAAGGGGTCGGTGTCGGTGCCATCATCAAGGACATATCGGAGCGGCGGGACCGCGACATGCGGCTTCTGAGGCTCGCCAGCCAGGATACTCTGACGGGGCTTTGCAACAGGCCCCGCTTCGAGGATCTGCTGCGCGAAGAGCTCGGGCAGGGCAGACCGCTTGCGGTTTTGCTCTTCGACCTGGACGGCTTCAAGGATGTCAACGACCGGCTGGGCCATGCCGTCGGAGATTCCCTGTTGCAGGCGATCGGCGTCCGGCTGCCAGCGGTTCTCGACCGCCACGTCACGGTCTCCCGTTTCGGCGGCGACGAATTTGCCATACTCGTGCCGGGCACCGGTGATCCTCGCATCGCACAGGAAAATGCCAACACCGTAATCGAGGCGTTCAAGGCGCCTTTCGAGGTTGGCGGTCATACGCTGCGCGTCGGAGCAAGCGTGGGCTTCTCGCTTGCTCCGTCCCACGGATCCGACGCGGATGAGCTTATCGCAGGCGCTGATTTCGCCTTGTATCGCGCCAAGCAGGCCGGTGGGCGCGTTTCGCGAATGTTCGAGCCTTCGATGCGGAACGAGACGCTGGTTCGCCGCACGCTCAGAGATGGGTTGCTTCGCGCCTTGAACAGGCAGGAGCTCGTTTTGCACTATCAGCCGCAGGTGATCCTCGAAACGGGCGACGTGTTCGGCGTCGAAGCGCTGATCCGTTGGCGGCATCCCGAGCGCGGCCTGTTGTCGCCGGCGGCCTTCCTGCCTGCCCTGGAACAAAGTTCGATCGCCCTCGACGTCGGTTTCTGGGTGCTCGAGGAAGCCGCACGCCAGATGGCTGCCTGGAGACAGGTCGGCTACCCGCCGATCAAGATGGGCATCAATCTCTTTCCCGCGCAGGTGCGTGCGGGCGATTTGCCGCGTTTCGTGGAAAACCTGATCTCGCGCTACAATCTCGATCCGCATTTTCTGGAGATCGAGATCACCGAGACCGTCACGCTCAAGGATGACGATCAGTCGCTGGAAACGATCCAGGCCCTGCGGGAAATGGGGGTCGGCGTTGCCTTTGACGATTTCGGCACCGGTTACGCCTCGCTCGGATCGCTGCAGCGTTATCCCTTGACGACGTTGAAGATCGATCGGGGCTTTGTCCGCGACCTCCTGACCAAGCCGAAGGACGCAGCCATCACCCGCGCCCTCATCATGCTCAGCACCGAGCTTGGACTGCGGACGATCGCCGAGGGAATTGAAACACTGGAGCAGGAGAAAGCGCTGAGGCTGATGGGATGCGAGGCGGGGCAGGGTTTCCGTTATGGAAAGGCGATGCCGGCGGAGGCTGTTGCCCGTCTCATCGCCCGCCCGACGACCAACCAGCGCATGAGTATCTGGTGACCCGTCTTGCGTCCCTCGAGCGCGATGACTGTGCCAGAACCAAAGACAACGTGATGAAATCAGATATTTTTTAGATATTCATAATAATAGGTGTGATTTTGTTCGCCGGCATTTGATTTCAATTGTCAACGATCCCCGAACCTCTATAACCTCCCGGTACGTGTCAGCATCGGGGGCGGCCCATGTTCCGTTTGACGGAGCTTTTCAACATCGATCCGAAGCCGCGATCTTTCGCGCACGATCCACTGATGCCCGAGGTGGAGCTCCCATCCTCGACATCCTATCCGGTTGCGGGTCTCGATGGAGAACTGCCTCCGGTCGGCAAGGATGATCTGAGCAATCTTTCCGGTATGCAGGGCGGTGAAAAAGTACCGTCGGGCTCAACACCGGCAACCAATCCGGCTGTCGAAGGACCTGTCCCGGAGGGTCGGCAGATCACAGTGCTGTTTGTGGAGGACGAGGCGTTGATCCGTATCTCCGCCGCGGATTTTCTTCAGGACTCGGGCCTGACCGTCGTGGAGGCGGGATCAGCGAAGGAGGCGCTCGCTGCCGTCGACGACGACGTGCGGATCGATATTGCCGTGACCGATGTCCATCTGCCAGAAATGAGCGGACCGCAGCTCGTCCTGAAAATACGCGAGGTATTGCCGGATCTTCCCGTCGTATTTGCAACGGGCGATTCCGACGTTCCCGAGGCGGAGGGCTTGAGCAAAACGGCGCTTATCACCAAGCCCTACGACTATGAAGCACTGGCCTCCCTTATCCGCGGCATGGTTGCGCCGTGATAAGGCCGTCATCGTCAATCTTCCTTCATTCCGGCGGCGACCTCGGTCTTGCGCAGTAGCCAAAGGATGATGACGCCGGCGATCGTGGCACCGACTGCCACAAGCCACATGCCGAGGCCTGCACAAAGGCCGATTGCACCCGAGAGCCACATGCTGGCGCCGGTCGTCAACCCCTTCACGTCGCCACGCGTGTAGATGACGACTCCGGCCGCCAGGAAGGCTATGCCGGCGGTGATCGCTTCGATGAGGCGGATCGGATCGAACTGGACCGTGTTCGGTCGGTCGCCGAAATCGTGCATCAGCTGCAATCCCACGAGTGCGAAAACCGCTGCGGCTAAGCCGATCAGCATATTGGTTCGCAGTCCGGCAGGATTTTTCCTGAATTCTCTCTCCAGTCCAATGAGGCCACAGAGAATTGTCGCCCCCACCAGCCTCGCCAGAAGCACTTCAATCGCCACGGGGGCCTCGTGGGAAAACTCCTCGGCAAGGCTGCTCAGCATCGTTGATCGTCTTCCGAATGTTACGGTTTTGTGACTTTCGAAAAAACTGATCCGGGCGGGGATGGTTCCGTCACCTTGCGGGACGACGTCAGATAGGCCCCTTGGCTTCCGCAATCACCTTCGTCAGGCTGCCGGTGGCCGGGAACAGCGGGATGAGGCATGCCTGCAATGCGTGGTAGATATCGCCCTTACCCGGAAAGAGCGTGTGGGCCGGGATAAGATCTTCCGTCAGTTCTTCGTGCCAGCCGCCGTTCTCATGATCGAGGAAGCGGTTGGCGATCGTGCCCCAGATCAGGCGATAGCTGTCTTCGTAGAAGCGGTCTGCGGGAAGATGTTCATTGAGGAAATGGGCCGCGCCGGCACCTTCGCACATCGGCCACCAGAGCTTGTTGGTCTTGGCCGGATTGTCATTCCAGTCGAGCGTATAGAAAAAGCCGCCTTTCTCCCTGTCCCAGCCCAGTGACATGGACTGGACGAAGAGTGATTTTGCGGCATCCGGCATCCAGCCGTGCCGTTTGTCCCCCAGCACCCACAACTGGAGCAGGAGACGTGCCCATTCCAGCCAGTGCCCTGGCGTGGTGCCGGCCGGGCGGAACATCTCGTCGGGGTGGTAATAGGACTTGTCGATGGTCCATTCCTGGTCGAAATGCTCGGCGACGCGGAAGCCGACGCTGCCGGCCAGACGACAGATGACAAGATCCGCGATACTCTCCGCCTTGGCGAGATAGGTCTTCTCTCCGGTCGCCTCGTAGGCCGCCATCAGGGCCTCGGTAAGATGCATATTGGAGTTTTGCCCGCGATAGCCGCCGCCATCGATCGGCGACCAATCGCGATTGAATTCTTCCGCAATCGCACCGTGCGAGGCTTCCCAGAATTTCGTATCGAGAATTTCGCTGATATCCGCCAGCATCTTGTCTGCGAGCGGATGGCCGGCGACCTTGGCAGAGGATGCGGCGAGCAGGACGAAGGCGTGTCCGTAACCCTGTTTGGCGGCATCCACGGCGCCGTCGTCGTTGACCTGCCAGAAATAGCCGCCGTGCTCGCTGTCTCGATGCCGCTCCCAGAGGTAGCGCATGCCGTGATCGATGATCTCACCTGCGCCTGGACGGCCGAGCAGGTAGCCGATCGAAAAACAATGCACCATACGAGCGGATGCATGGATACCGCGGGTAGGATTGGCTCCGCCCAAGGGAAGGCCGGTGTCATCGAGGTCGAAAAAGCCGCCGGCTGGATTGACCGCACGGTACTGGAAGAAATCGAAAAGTCCGTCGGCCTGATCGAGCAGCCAACGGCGATGGTATGGAAGATTGTTCCATTTTTCTGCCGTCGCTCCGCCGTCGCTCATGCTGGTCTCCCTGATGCACTCGTCGTTTCTGACTGGAGGCTATAACGTCCCCGCAATAGTCTGTCATCGGCAAAACTTGGACAGAATGCGTCAACCGTGCTGGACTTCACATAAAGACATCTTTATATCATTAAGTCACCTGCTGCGATTTGGGAGTGCGCCTATGTTGGATGATCTGTTTGGTCCGGAAGATGCCCGCCGGGATGGCGCCGAAATTCTTGCCGCGCTTCAGGCTGCCGCCAGGGAGAAAATCCTTGTTATCGACGGCGCCATGGGGACTCAAATTCAAGGCCTTGGCTTCGACGAGGAGCAGTTCCGTGGAGAGCGCTTTATCGGATGCGCCTGTCATCAGCAGGGCAACAACGATCTCCTGATCCTTTCCCAGCCGCAGGCGATCGAAGAGATCCACTATCGCTACGCCAAGGCCGGGGCCGACATCATCGAGACAAACACCTTCTCCTCCACCCGGATCGCCCAGGCCGATTATCAGATGGAGAATGCGGTTTACGATCTGAACCGTGACGGTGCCCGCCTGGCGCGCCGTGCAGCGCTTCGTGCAGAGAGGGAGGACGGCCGCCGTCGTTTCGTCGCCGGTGCCATCGGGCCCACCAACCGCACGGCGTCGATCTCGCCTGATGTCAATAATCCCGGTTACCGCGCGGTGACATTCGATGATCTGCGAATTGCGTATGGTGAGCAGATCGACGGGCTCGTCGATGGCGGTGCCGATATCATCCTGATCGAGACGATCTTCGACACGCTGAACGCCAAGGCGGCCATTTTCGCCTGTGCCGAGCGGTTTGCAGAAAAGGGTATTCACCTGCCGGTGATGATCTCCGGCACGATCACCGACCTGTCGGGGCGTACGCTGTCCGGCCAGACACCATCGGCCTTCTGGTATTCGGTCCGCCACGCCAAGCCTTTCACGATCGGGCTGAACTGCGCACTCGGCGCCGACGCGATGCGGCCGCATCTGCAAGAGCTTTCAGCGGTCGCCGACACATTCATCTCCGCCTATCCGAATGCGGGCCTGCCGAACGAGTTCGGTCGCTACGACGAGACGCCCGACGATATGGCGCGGCAGATCCGGGGATTTGCCGAAGAGGGAATCGTCAATGTGGTCGGCGGCTGCTGCGGCTCGACGCCGGAGCATATACGCGCGATTGCCGAAGCGGTTGCCCCGCACAGGCCGCGTGAAGTCCCCGAGCACAAGCCTTTTATGTCGCTTGCCGGCCTCGAACCCTTCGTCTTCACGAAGGACATCCCTTTCGTGAACGTCGGCGAGCGCACCAACGTCACCGGCTCGGCAAAATTCCGCAAGCTGATCACCGCTGGCGATCTTACGGCGGCTCTCGCCGTTGCGAGGGATCAGGTGGAAAACGGCGCGTCCGTGATCGACATCAACATGGACGAGGGGCTTATCGATTCTGAAAAGGCGATGGTGGATTTCCTGAACCTCATCGCCGCCGAACCGGATATCGCCCGTGTTCCGGTAATGCTCGACTCCTCGAAGTTCGAGATTATGGAGGCCGGCCTCAAGTGTGTGCAAGGCAAGCCCGTCGTCAATTCGATCTCGCTCAAGGAAGGCGAGGAGAAGTTCCTGGCCCAGGCGCGTCTGCTTCGCAATTACGGTGCTGCCGTGGTCGTCATGGCATTCGACGAACAGGGGCAGGCCGACACCTACGAGCGGAAGGTGGCAATCAGCGAGCGCGCTTACAAGCTGTTGACAGAAGAGGCGGACTTTCCGCCGGAAGACATCATCTTCGACCCGAACATTTTTGCGGTCGCCACGGGGATGGAGGAACATAACGGCTACGGACTTGCCTTCATCGAGGCGACCCGAACGATCCGCGAGCGGATGCCGCTGGTACATATCTCCGGCGGCGTTTCGAACCTCTCCTTTTCCTTCCGCGGCAACGAGCCGGTGCGCGAGGCGATGCATGCCGTATTTCTCTACCATGCCATCCAGGCGGGCATGGACATGGGCATCGTCAATGCCGGTCAGCTGGCAATCTACGAGAACATAGACCCGGAGCTCCGCGAAGCCTGTGAGGATGTCGTGCTCAATCGGCGCGACGATGCGACGGAGCGGATGCTCGATATCGCCGAGCGCTATCGCGGCACCGGCACCAAGGAAGCCAAGGCGCAGGATCTCGCCTGGCGCGAATGGCCTGTCGAAAAGCGCCTTTCCCATGCGCTGGTTATCGGCAACACCGATTTCATCGAACAGGATACCGAGGAAGCAAGGCAACAGGCTGCAAGGCCGCTCGACGTCATCGAAGGGCCGCTGATGGCCGGCATGAACGTGGTTGGCGATCTTTTCGGCTCGGGCAAGATGTTCCTGCCGCAGGTGGTGAAGTCGGCGCGGGTCATGAAGCAGGCGGTGGCGGTGCTGCTGCCGTATATGGAGGAAGAGAAGCGGCTGAAGGGTGGCGACCAGAGGAAGTCTGCCGGCAAGGTGTTGATGGCAACCGTGAAGGGCGACGTCCACGATATCGGCAAGAACATCGTCGGTGTCGTACTCGCCTGCAACAATTACGAGATCATCGATCTCGGCGTCATGGTGCCCTCGACCAAGATCCTGGAAACGGCGATTGCCGAGAAGGTCGACATCATCGGGCTTTCCGGCCTCATCACGCCGTCGCTTGACGAGATGGCGCACGTGGCTTCGGAGATGGAGCGTCAGGGCTTCGATATTCCACTGCTGATCGGCGGCGCTACGACCAGCCGTGTCCATACTGCGGTCAAGATCCATCCGCGTTACAATCGGGGCCAGGCGATCTACGTTACCGACGCAAGCCGCGCCGTGGGAGTCGTATCTTCGCTGCTGTCGCCGGAGGCAAAGCAGAACTACATCAGCACCATTCAGGCGGAATACAGCAAAGTGGCCGCTGCCCATGCACGCTCGGAAGCGGAGAAGACCCGTTTGCCGATCGCCCGTGCCCGCGACAATCCGGAAAAGCTCGACTGGACCGGCTACAAACCGGTCAGGCCGCAGTTCACCGGCACAAAAGTGTTCGAAACCTACGATCTTGCCGAACTTGCGAAGTATATCGACTGGACCCCATTCTTCCAGACCTGGGAACTGAAGGGGCGTTTCCCTGCGATCCTGGAGGATGAAGCTCAGGGCGAGGCGGCGCGCCAGCTCTATGCCGATGCACAGGCGATGCTCGACAAGATCATCGCGGAAAAGTGGTTCAGGCCGCGGGCGGTGATCGGCTTCTGGCCGGCCAATACGGTAGGGGATGACATCCGCCTCTTTACCGACGACAGCCGGAGCCAAGAGCTTGCGACCTTCTTCACGCTGCGTCAGCAACTGTCGAAGCGGGACGGGCGGCCGAATGTGGCGCTTTCTGACTTCGTGGCGCCGCTGGCAAGCGGCGTTCAGGACTATGTGGGCGGCTTCGTCGTTACCGCGGGTATCGAGGAGATCGCCATCGCCGAGCGCTTCGAGCGGGCCAACGACGACTATTCGTCCATCCTGGTGAAGGCGCTGGCGGACCGTTTCGCGGAAGCCTTTGCGGAATGCATGCACGAGCGCGTGCGCAAGGAATTCTGGGGATATGCGCCGGACGAGAATTTTTCCTCGGACGAACTGGTCACCGAAGCCTATGCCGGCATCCGTCCGGCGCCCGGCTATCCGGCACAGCCGGATCATACCGAAAAGTCGACGCTTTTCCGGCTGCTGGACGCCGAGAACGCAACCGGTGTGGCGCTTACCGACAGCTACGCCATGTGGCCCGGTTCGTCGGTCTCGGGCCTCTATATCGGCCATCCCGCTTCGTATTATTTCGGAGTTGCCAAGGTCGAGCGCGACCAGGTCGAGGACTATGCCAAGCGCAAGGGCATGTCGGTTGAGGAGGTCGAGCGCTGGCTCGGCCCGGTCCTCAACTATGTGCCTTCCTCGCTGGTCGAGGATGCCGCCTGAAATCGACGACGTTACCTGAAAGGTGATCGGCGAATTCGATCACCTTTTCTCCAGGCGGCTGGATCAGTCCCTGACGATCAGGAAATCTCCTGACGAGAAGCGAAGGGTCAGTACTTCGCCCGGTTGCGGCAATACGGCGTCCGGGGCATTGAACATGTCGAAGGAAATCTGGTTGCCGCCAACATCCATTTTTGTGCGGATCACCGACCCCAGGAAATGCGAAGAGATGACTTTGCCGACGATCGCAGTGTCTCCCTTGGCGCTTTCCGAGAGAGAACCGGCTTCTGGACGAAGCGCGATCGAAATCTTGTCGTCTACGTTCAATGCGCCGATCGGTTCGCGCAGTCTCACCGTATTGTCGCCCACCTTGACGGTATTGGCGGACGGATCGGCGACGGTCGCCTCGATGATGTTAAGCGTACCCACGAAGGAGGCGACGAAACGGGTGTTCGGTCGGTTGTAGATTTCCGACGGCGTGCCGATCTGTTCGGCGCGGCCGGCGTTCATCACAACGATGCGGTCCGAGATCGACAGGGCTTCTTCCTGGTCGTGGGTGACGAATACCGTGGTGATGCCGAGCTGCCGCTGGATCTGGCGGATTTCCTCGCGCAGGGAAACGCGGATCTTTGCGTCGAGCGCGGACAGGGGTTCGTCGAGCAGGAGGACCTGTGGTTTGGGGGCAAGCGCGCGGGCGAGGGCAACACGCTGCTGCTGGCCGCCCGACATCTGATAGGGATACCGGTCCGCAAGATGGTCCAGCCGGATCAGGGCAAGCATCTCCTTCACGCGGGTTTCGATTTCCTCTTTCGGCTTGCCGGCGACCTTGAGGCCGAAGGCGACGTTGTCGAAGACGTTCATGTTGGGGAAAAGTGCATAGGCCTGGAAAACCATGCCGATGTTGCGCTGATTGGTCTTGAGGCGGTTCTGGTTCTTGCCGTTGATGGAAATCGTGCCGTCGCTCGGGTTTTCGAAACCCGCGATCATGCGCAGCACCGTCGTCTTTCCGCAGCCGGACGGTCCGAGAAAGGAAACGAATTCGCCTTTCTCGATGGACATGTTGAAGTCCTTGACGACCTGCGTCTGACCGAAACTCTTCTTGATGTTGTCAAGGACGAGGAAAGACATGCGAGGAATTCCTTATGGCCGGGAGGGTGCCATCTTGCTGAAACGGGAAACGAGCTGAAGGAGCCCCATCGATAGCCAGGTGATCGCAAATGCGATAACGGCGAGGGCCGCAGGCTCATAAGCCTTGTTGGCGCCGACGAGCTGCAGGTAAGGTCCAAAGGCCGGGCGATTGAGAAGGGCGGCCATCGTGAATTCGCCCATGACGATCGCAAAGGTGATGAAGGCCCCCGAGAGCACACCCGACATCACGTTGGGGAATATGCAGCGAAGCATGATGGTCGGCCACTTGGCCCCCAGAATTTCCGCTGCCTCGGTCAGCGTCCTCACATCGATGGCGCGCATGGCGGTATCCACCGCACGGTACATGTAGGGCAGGGAGAGCGTTATATAGGACAATACCAGCAGCGCATTGGTGCCGGACGTGGAGCCCGTGAAGGGTATCCAGGAGGATGAATTGTAGAGCCTCAGGTAACCGAAGACGATGACAATCGCAGGGATGACGAGCGGCAGCAGCGTAATGAATTCGATAACCGGGCGGATTTGCGGCAGACGTAGCCGCACCCAGTAGGCGGTCGGCACGACGAGCAACATTCCGAAGATGATGGTGAGCAGCGCCATCACCATCGAAAAGCCGAAGGTCTCCCGGAACTGCATGTCCGAAAAGACGGACTGGTAAGCGTCGGCGGAATATTCGCCGCGCCGCATGCGCAGCGAAAATTCGAAGGTGCCGATCAGCGGAACGAAGAAGTAGATGACGCCGATGGCGATGGCGATCCAGGCCAGTATCTTCTGCGTCTTCATTTCTGCCACCGTTCAGCGCGCATGCGCAGCAGGATGTAGAGGAGATTGGAGATGCCGGTGATGACGATCATGCCGAGCGCCAGCGCATAACCGAGATTGGCATTGTGCAAGACGTCGCCGCGGATCTGCGCGTAGAGCAGGATCGGCACGATATTGAGCGAGGAGCCGGTGAGGGCGTAGGCGGTCGCGATCGCTCCAAACGCGTTTGCAAAAAGAAGAAGCGTCGTACCCATCAGGCTCGGCCAGAGGATGGGCAGCGCCACCATGCGCCAATATTGCCATGTGGAAGCTCCGAGTATTTCCGAAGCCTCGCGCCATTCCTTTTTCATGCCATCGAGGGCCGGCGTCAGGATCAGCACCATCAACGGGATCTGGAAGAACATGTAGGTGATGGTCAGCCCGAAGAAGGACAGGATATTGAAGCCGGTGGAATAGAGATTGAAGCCCAGCCAGTCCCGCAACAGGACCGTGACAAGGCCGGTTCGCCCGAGGGTGGCGAGAAAGGCGAAGGCAAGGGGAACCCCCGCAAAATTGGACGCAACGCCGGAAAAGGTCAAAAGCCCGGAGCGCACCCAGGAGGGGACGCCGCCGAGCACGATTGCCCAGGCAAGAAAGAAGCCGATCAGCGCGCCTCCGAGCGAAGAGGCGACGGAGACCTTGATGCTGATCCAGTAGGCGCTGATGATGGACGGCGTGAAGAGGTCGGCGATGTTCCTGAAGGTGAACTGGCCGTCAGGGGTAAAGAATGCCCCCATCACCAGATAAAGCGTCGGAATGATCAGGAACATCAATGCGAAGATCATGAACGGAACGATGCCGAGCCAGTCGACGACAGTGCGGCGGTCGATGAAGGACGTCGTTGCGGCGCTCATGATGCGGAGGTCTTTCGCAGGAAGGGAGGTCTTCCCGCATAGGCGGGAAGACCGAGGATCGCAAGATTACTTGACGTTGGCGCCGACAACGCTGTCCCACTTGGTGGTGATGGCGGCCTTGCCTGCGGCCTGTTCATCGAGCGTCGGGAAAACAGCCTTTTCATAGGCTGCAGCCGGCGGCAGCGCGTCGAGAAGCGCCTTCGGGATCTTGTTGTTCTTGGCAAGATCGTTGAAGCGGATCGGGTGGCAGTAACCCTTCAGCCAGCCAAGCTGACCTTCGTCCGAATAAAGATGCTCCATCCAGAGCTTTGCCGCGTTTGGATGCGGAGCGAAAGCCGAAATCGCCTGCACGTAAACGCCGGCCACGACGCCCGAAGCCGGGACCACGACCTCGACCGGCGGGTTGCCCTTGAGGCTGTCGCGCCAGGAAAGACCGTTGTAATCCCAGGCAATCACGATCGGGGTCGATCCCTGGGCGAGCGAGGCGGACTTGCCGATAACGGGCACGAAGTTGCCGGCCTTGTTGACTTCCGCGAAGAAGGAGAGACCGGCTTCCCCAGCCTTGGCCGCGTCTTTTTCGCCTGCTGCCAATCCAGCCGCATAAACGGCCTGGACGGCCTGGTTGGAGGCGCGCGGGTCACCGGCAAGCGCTACGGAATTTGCCAGCTCCGACTTCTTCAGGTCGGCCCAGTCCTTGGGCACGTCCTTGACGATGTCCGTGTTCACGACGAAGGAGAGGACGCCGTAATAATCGCCGTACCAGTAGCCTTCGGCATCCTTGGCGCTATCGGGGATGCTGTCCCAGGTCGAGACCTTATAGGGCATGAGCAGGCCTTCAGCCTTTGCCGACGGTCCGAAGGAAAGGCCGACGTCGATCACGTCGGGAGCCTGCGGGCCTTTGTTGCCCTTGTTGGCCTTGATGGCTTCGATTTCGTCCCCGGAACCGGCGTCGGGGTTCAGTTCGTTGACCTCGATCCCGTATTTGGTCTTGAACGCGGCGATCACGTCGCCGTAACCGCACCAGCTGTGGGGCAGCGCGATCGTGGTGAGCGTTCCTTCCTTCTTTGCGGCAGCAATCAGTTCGGCGCTCGGCTCGGCGGCTGCAAGGCTGGCCGAAGCGACGACGATCGCGGTCGTCATCGAAAGAAGACGTTGGGTCTTGTTGAGCACGGTATCCTCCTAGGGTTCAGGTCGTGTCGGGCGCGACTCGTAGAGTCAGTTTATGTATCGTCTATGACAGCTCGGGCGCATCAGCATCCGCTTATGAAGCTCCTGATCTGCCTGCAGTTTTCAGCCTCATTGTCCTCGTTCAAGAAAAGCTCTGACGGCCCGGTCTGCGGAAGAGGCGGCTCCGTTCGAAAAGGCCCTCAAGAGAATTCATGCGTTCGCGGGTTTCCTCCCATGTGGCGTTTTGAACCGCCTCGATCAGAGCTTCGACAACAAAGAGCGTGACGACGGACGAATCCCACGCGGAAGGAGCCTCGGTACGCACCTTGAATATGTGCTGTGCCTGCTGGGCGACCGGCGAGGCCCAGACATCGGTAAACAAGATGATGACGACGCCATTGGCCCTGGCGGCCTCTGCCAGCGTCGCCATCTCCTGCTCGTAACGGCGGATATCGAAAATCACCAGGATGTCGCCCGCGTTCATGTTGAGCACGTGCTGCGGCCAGGAGCTGGAATTGTTGGTGATCAACGTCGTTTTCGGGCGGATGACCTGCATGTGGGTGAAGAAATATTCCGCCAGCGAACCGGTGATGCGGCCGCCGACGAAGTAGATGCTTCGCTCCCGATCTTTGAGCAGCGCGGCGGCCCCCTCAAACGTCCGGGTATCCAAATCCGAAAGGGTATCACGCAGGTTTGCGGTGATGGCCTCGGCAAAGCGGTTCAGGATATGGGTTCCGGGCACATTGGAGGCCCAGCGGTCGTGCTTGGCGATCGGATTGGAGATCGTCTCTTCCAGCTCCTGGTGAAGGTGGGATTGGAATTCCGGATAACCCTTGTAACCGAGTTTCTGCACCATGCGTGCAACAGTCGGCGTCGAGACGCCGGCGTTTTCCGCGATCGTCGTGATGCTGCCCAGCCCCGACACGGGATAATTCTCCAATAAGCTGTCCGCCAACTGTTTTTCCGCACGCGTCAGCCCGTCGTAACGACGACGAATGACATCCGATACGGTGCGTGCTGTTGGTGGCACGAAAGCTGTTCCCTCCGGTCTTCGCCGGTTTATGACAGGATTAACGATTGTTTCTGGAGAGAAGTCAACGGCTCGTTTGAAGAGAATTTTTCAGTTTCACGTTGACGATCATCAAAAAGTGAAGAATTCTCTTCTTGGGTCGATTTTACTCAAATTTCGCGGGAAGCCTTCCATGCTGGTCCAATCGGAATTTTTCACGGCGGCGGACGGTGAACCCGTTGCCGTGGAAAATGCCGGCGGCAAGGGTGAGGTCTTATTGATCTGCGAGCATGCCTCGCGGCGTTTGCCTGAAAGTTACGGCAATCTCGGTCTGCCGGAGGAGGCGCTCGCTTCCCACATCGCGTGGGATCCGGGCGCGCTTGCCGTTGCGCGATTGATGTCAAAGGGGCTTGATGCCACGCTCATCCACCAGCGCTTCTCCCGCCTCATTTATGACTGCAACCGTCCGCCGGACTCGCCTGCGGCGATGCGCGATGTTTCGGAAGTCTTTCGCATTCCGGGCAACGAAAACCTTTCCGATGCCGAAAAGTCCCGGCGCACCACGGCGCTCTACATGCCGTTCCACGGCCGCATTCGGGAAGAGATCGCCGCCAGGCGGGCAAGGGGTCAGGCGAGCGTGCTGGTCACGGTCCACAGTTTCACGCCCGTCTATTTCGGCAAGGCGCGTCCGGTCGAGATCGGCATTCTGCACGATGCGGACAGCCGTCTTGCGGATCGGATGCTCAAGGCAGCCTCCGATACTCATCTCTATCGGGTCGAGCGCAACGAGCCCTATGGACCAGCCGATGGCGTCACCCACACGCTTGAAGTTCACGCTTTGCCCGCGGGGCTGCTCAATGTGATGATCGAGGTGAGAAACGATTTGATTGCAGACGAAACCGGCCAGGGGGTCGCGGCCGATTTCTTGACAGGACTGCTGCGGGAAAGTCTCGCAGACATCCCAAGATAAGACCCGGGGGAGCAGTGAAAGCTGCAGGCGCCGACACCGGAAAAGAACGGGCGGCGTCAACATATGTCGACTGGGGTGGGGGTTGATCATGATGATCGGCCGCCCGATTCTTTGATCAGGAGAGAAGGGCATGGAAAATTCATCTGCGGGCGTCAGCTACAAGAAGGCAGACGCTTCCTATTTCGAAAAGCGCGGGCTCTCCCGCTATGCGGGCGTATGGTCGCTCTGGGCGCTCGGCGTCGGAGCGGTCATTTCCGGACACTTTTCCGGCTGGAACTTCGGTTTTGCGACCGGCGGTTGGGGTGGCATGCTGGTTGCGGGCATCATCATCGCGGTGATGTATCTCGGCCTCACGTTCTCGATTGCCGAGATGAGCCCGGCGCTGCCACACACGGGCGCGGCCTATTCCTTCGCCCGCACGGCCATGGGGCCCTGGGGGGGCTTCATCACCGGGCTCTGCGAAAATGTCGAATATGTGCTGACGCCAGCGGTTATCGTGACATTCATCACGGCCTATGTGAATTCGATCCTCGGACTTGATCCGGCCTATTCGCCGCTCGTGTGGATGATCTTCTACGCGATCTTTCTCGCTCTCAATGTCTTCGGGCTGGAACTGTCGTTCAAGGTGACATTGGTCATCACCGTTCTTTCGCTGGCGGTTCTGGTGTTCTTCTGGATCAGCGCAATTCCGAGCATGGATTTCTCGCGCTGGGCGCTGAATATCGGCGTGGGACCGGACGGGGCAGCCGTCGAACTGCCGGAAGGCAACGGCGAATGGTTCCCCTTCGGCTTTTCCGGCGTGCTTGCCACGCTTCCCTTCGCCGTCTGGCTCTTCCTCGCCATTGAGCAATTGCCGCTGGCGGCCGAAGAATCCGTCGATCCCAAGCGGGACATGCCGAAGGGTATTATCCTCGGCATGGTGACATTAATGGTCTCCGCCTTCATGATCGTCCTGCTCAATCCGTCCGTGCCGGGCGTCGGCTCGTTCCATCTCGGCTCGTCGCTGGAACCGCTGCTCGACGGGTTCAAGGCAGTATACGGCGATAGCGGCGTGGTGATCCTCGGCCTCGTGGCGCTGACCGGCCTCATCGCGAGCTTCCACACGATCCTTTACGCGCAGGGGCGGCAGGTTTATTCGCTGTCTCGCGCCGGCTATTTCCCGACGGTACTGTCCGTCACCCATTCGGTCTACAAGACACCGTATGTGGCGATGATCACCGGTTCCGTCGTCGGCCTTGCTGTGATGCTCGTGATCTGGTTCGCGCTCGGTGCGGAGCAGGGCGGCAGCATCATTGGCAGCGTGCTTCTCAACATGGCAGTGTTCGGGGCGATGTTCTCCTACATCATGCAGGCGATCTCGTTCATCATCCTGCGCAAGAAGCTCCCGAATATCGAACGGCCTTTCCGCTCGCCGCTGGGTATCCCGGGGGCGGTGTTGACGATCATCATTGCCATCGTCACGCTGCTCTACCAGATCCAGGATCCGAACTTCACCAAGGGCGTGCTCTGGGTCGTCATCTGGTTTGCGATCGCGATTGCCTATTTCGCATTCGTCGGCCGCCACCGCCTGATCCTCTCCCCGGAAGAGGAGTTTGCGATGGAACACAAGCAAGCGGCTTCGCTCGCCTGATTAATCCACTTATCGGCGTGGCCCGCACTCCGCTGGCCACGCCTCCCAGTTTTTAATAGGAACGGATGCAGGGCATGACCGCCAACTATTCTTTCGACGATTTGAAGCGCGATGTAGCCGAAGGCCGTATCGACACCGTTATCGCTGCTTTGGTCGACATGCAGGGCCGCCTGATGGGCAAGCGGTTCCAGGCAGAATATTTCGTCGCGAGCGCTTACGAAGAGACCCACAGCTGCAATTATCTGCTCGCCACTGACATCGAGATGGAGACTGTCCCAGGCTACAAGGCGTCCAGCTGGGAAAAGGGGTACGGCGACTACACCATGAAGCCGGATCTTTCGACGCTGAGGAAACTGCCCTGGCTGGAAGGCACCGCGCTGGTCCTCTGCGACGTGCTTGATCATCATACCCATGAGGAGGTGCCGCATTCGCCGCGCGCCATCCTGAAGAAGCAGGTAAAGCGCCTGGAAGCCATGGGCATGAAGGCCTTCATGGCAACCGAATTGGAGTTCTTCCTGTTCGACCAGACCTATGACAGCGCACGCGAGAGCGGCTACCGCAATCTCAAGCTGGCAAGCGCCTATAACGAGGATTATCACATCTTCCAGACGACCAAGGAGGAGGAGGTGATGCGGGCGATCCGCACCGGCCTGCAAGGGGCCGGCATTCCCGTCGAAAATTCCAAAGGCGAAGCGTCTCCCGGCCAGGAAGAAATCAACGTGCGTTACGCCGATGCTCTGACCATGGCCGACCGGCACGTGATCATCAAGAATGCGGCCAAGGAGATCGCCTGGGCGAAGGGCAAAGCCATTACCTTTCTCGCAAAATGGAATTACAGCGCAGCCGGCAGTTCCTCCCATATTCACCAATCCCTGTGGAGCGCCGACGGCAAGACATCGCTGTTCCACGACAAGGACGGTGAATACGGCATGTCTTCGGTCATGAAGCATTACGTGGCCGGTCTGCTGAACCATGCAAGCGAGATCACCTATTTCCTGGCGCCCTATATCAATTCCTACAAGCGTTTCATGGCGGGAACCTTCGCGCCGACCAAGGCCGTCTGGTCGAAAGACAATCGCACCGCTGGCTACCGGCTCTGCGGCGAGGCTACCCGCGGGATCCGGGTCGAATGCCGCGTCGGCGGCTCCGACCTCAATCCCTATCTCGCCATGGCGGCGCTGCTTGCGGCCGGCATCGACGGAATAGAGAAGAAGATGGAGCTCGAGCCGGCCTTTGTCGGGGATGCCTATGCCGGCAAGGACATCAGGGAAATCCCGAAAACCCTGCGCGACGCGACCCATCTGCTGCACGGTTCCGAGTTGCTTCGCACCGCCTTCGGCGACGAAGTGATCGACCACTATGTGCGGGCGGCTCACTGGGAGCAGGAGGAATATGACCGCCGTGTGACAGATTGGGAAGTGGCGCGCGGATTCGAGAGGGTGTAGACCTCTCCGCACAAATCAAAAACGTAATGGGAAGTGAGATCATGACGATGATCCAATGTATCTCGCCGGTGGATGGCTCGGTTTATGCCGAGCGCGAGGCCATGTCGCTGCAGGCGGCGGCGGAAGCGATCGGCCGGGCTCGGCATGCACAGAAGGCCTGGGCGAAACGGCCGCTCGAAGAGCGCGTGCAATTGGTGCTGAAAGGCGTCGCGCGGCTGAACGAGATGGCCGACGAGGTGGTTCCGGAGCTTGCCTGGATGATGGGTCGGCCGGTCCGTTATGGCGGCGAATTCAAGGGCTTCAACGAACGCTCGAACTATGTCGCGTCGATCGCCGCCGATGCGCTAAAGCCGATGGTGATCGAAGATAGCGCGACATTCGAACGGCGCATCGAGCGCGAGCCCCATGGCGTCGTCTTCGTCATCGCGCCGTGGAACTATCCCTATATGACGGCGATCAACACTGTCGCGCCGGCGTTGATGGCCGGCAATACCGTCGTCATCAAACATGCCTCCCAAACGCTGCTGGTCGGTGAACGCCTGGTGCGCGCTTTCATCGAAGCGGGTGTGCCGGAAGACGTCTTCCAGAACCTCTTCCTGGATCACGATACGACGGCGAAACTGATTTCGCAGGGACTCTTCAACTTCATCAACTTCACCGGCTCCGTCGAAGGCGGTCGATCGATCGAGCGCGCCGCCGCCGGCACGTTCACCGGCCTCGGCCTCGAACTTGGTGGCAAGGATCCCGGTTACGTCATGGAGGATGCCGATCTCGATGCGGCCGTCGACGTGTTGATGGATGGCGCCACCTACAATTCCGGCCAGTGCTGCTGCGGCATCGAGCGTATCTATGTGCACGAATCGCTTTACGACCGGTTCGTCGAGAAGTCGGTCGCCTGGGTTTCCAACTACAAGCTCGGCAATCCTCTGGACACGGAAACGACGTTGGGTCCGATGGCGAACAAACGTTTCGCCAAGGTGGTGCGCGAACAGATCGCCGACGCCGTCTCCAAGGGGGCCAAGGCACTGATCGATCCGAAACTCTTTCCGGCCGATGATGGCGGCGCCTATCTCGCTCCACAGATCCTCGTCGATGTCGATCATTCCATGCCGTTCATGCGGGAGGAAACCTTTGGTCCGGCAGTCGGCATCATGAAGGTCAAGAGCGACGAAGAGGCGCTCGGCCTGATGAACGACAGCCAGTATGGTTTGACCGCGTCGCTCTGGACAAAGGATGCCGAACGCGCCGGCCGGCTCGGGCAGGAGCTTGAAACCGGCACTGTGTTCATGAACCGCGCCGACTATCTCGATCCGGCGCTCGTCTGGACAGGCGTCAAGGAAACCGGCCGGGGTGGCTCGCTTTCCGTCCTCGGTTTCCACAACCTGACCCGTCCCAAATCCTATCACCTGAAAAAGGTCACGAAATGAATATCGTCGCGAACTGGAGTTATCCGACCGCCATCAAGCTCGGCCGCGGCCGCATCAAGGAACTGGCGGACGCCTGCAAGACGCTGGGTCTGAGGAAGCCGCTGCTCGTCACCGACCGCGGACTCGCTCCGATGGCGATCACCGGCCATGCCCTCGACGTTCTCGAAGAGGCAGGTCTTAGCCGGGCGATCTTTGCCGATGTCGATCCGAACCCGAACGAGAAAAACCTCGAAGCCGGTATCAAGGCATACAAGGATGGCGGCCATGATGGCGTGGTGGCATTCGGCGGCGGCTCGGGCCTCGATCTCGGCAAGCTGATTGCCTTCATGGCCGGCCAGACCCGGCCCGTCTGGGATTTTGAGGATATCGGCGACTGGTGGACGCGCGCCGATGCCTCGAAGATCGCGCCGATCGTTGCCGTGCCGACCACGGCAGGGACCGGTTCCGAAGTCGGGCGGGCAGGGGTTCTCACCAACTCGGTCACCCATGTGAAGAAGATCATTTTCCACCCGAAACTGCTGCCGGGCGTCGTCATCTGCGATCCGGAATTGACGATGGGAATGCCGAAGGCGATCACGGCCGGCACCGGAATGGACGCCTTTGCCCATTGCCTGGAAGCCTATTCGTCGCCTTTCTACCATCCGATGTCCGGGGGCATAGCACTCGAAGGGATGCGGCTCGTCAAGGAATTCCTGCCGCGCGCCTACAAGGATGGCACTGATATCGAGGCGCGCACCAATATGATGTCGGCCGCCGCGATGGGCGCCGTTGCCTTCCAGAAGGGGCTCGGCGCGATCCACTCGCTCTCCCACCCGATCGGCGCCGTCTACAATACCCATCACGGCATGACGAATGCTGTCGTCATGCCGCCGGTGCTGCGTTTCAACCGGCCGGCGATCGAGGAAAAGATCGCCCGCGCTGCCGCCTATCTGGGGATTGCCGGCGGGTTCGACGGTTTTTACGACTATGTGCTTTCACTGCGCTCCGAGCTCGGCGTGCCGGAAAATCTTACGGCCATGGGAATCAAGTCCGACCGAATCGATGAACTGACAGCCATGGCGATGGAGGACCCGAGTTGCGGCGGCAATCCCGTCACGATGACGATGGAGAACACCAGGGCGCTTTTCCTCGACTGCTTTTAATACTTTTTCGCCTTGGCAGGATCGGCTTAAACAAAGCCCGGAGGGCAAAATCTCCGGGCTTTTCTGCGTTTTAGCAAGTCGAGCTAAATCTTTCGGTTTATTTTCATGAGGTCTAATTTTACAATTCGTTAACCATGTTTGGAAAGGATGGCTTCATGACACCATGCTTCCCGGTGTCCTCGTGAGCGATGCGGCTCAGGACTTCTTCGAGGACCGAAAATGCCTGTAATATCATTTGCAAATGCCAAGGGTGGCGCCGGAAAAACGACTGCCGCGCTGCTGCTCGCTACCGAACTCGCCCACCAGGGCTTTCGCGTCACAGTCATCGATGCCGATCCGCAGCGCTGGATAAGCCAATGGGCCGAGACGTCCGGGAAAGTCCGCAATATCGAGGTCATCTCGGAAGTGACTATCGCCTCGTTGCAGTGTCATCTTCGGGAGATGGGACCGCAGACCGACTATTTCATCATCGACCTCGCCGGCGCCCGCGATGCGCTGGTCACCACCGCGATCGGCCTTTCCGATCACGTGATGATCCCGGTCCAAGGATCGGCCATGGACGCCAAGGGTGCTGCGCAGATCCTTGATCTTCTCTCCTTCCTCAAGGAAAAGGCAAACCTCGACATCGCGCATTCGGTCGTGCTGACCCGCGTCACCTCGATGGTCACCACCAAGGCGCTATTGACCATCAAGGGTCTGCTCGCTGCACGCGGCGTGCATGTGCTGGATACGCCGATCGGCGAGCGCATCGCCTTCAAGGAACTGTTCGAGATCGGTGGTACGCTCCACACGCTGGATCCGGCGAAGGTCAGCAATGTCGACAAGGCGAAGGAAAACGCGCGGTCTTTTGCGCAAGAAGTGATGCGTCTGATGCCCGTCAAGGTTACCCGGTCCGTCGCGTCGCGCCTCTTCGGATTGAACCGCTACGCCGCCTGATCGGAATCCGGGCGCGTCCAGCTCACGACTTGTTGTGAAAAAGGGCCGGTTCCAACGAACCGGCCTTCTTTCTGAGCGATCTTGGCACTGAAGTGTCGGTAGAAGCTCCGACAATTCAGAAACACAGCTCAGCTATCGGTGCGGGCTATTCGACGAATTCCACCGTCGTTCCGGGCTTCACCATCTTGGCAAGTTCGGTCGCATCCCAATTGGTCAGGCGGACGCAACCGTGGCTGTTGGTCTTGCCGATCTTGGAGGGATCCGGTGTGCCGTGTATGCCGTAGGTGGGCTTTGACAATGCGATCCAGACTGTCCCGACCGGTCCATTGGGGCCTGGTGGAATCTGCAGGATCTGATCGTTCTTGCCCTGCTGGAAGTTAATTTTCGGATTGTAAGTATAACCCGGATCCAGGGCTATGCGCTGGACCGTGTGGGTACCGGTTGGGGACGGCGTGTCGGTGGAGCCGATGGTTGCCGGATAAGCCGAAACCAGTCGTCCGTCTTCGCCGTAGGCGAAGACTTGCTTTCTGCCCTTGTCGGCGACGATCCGCGTCACCTGGCCGACCTTTGGCTGACCGGGGTTGATGACCTTTATGGTGGAGCCGGGGATCGTGAAATCGACTCCGGGATTGAGCGCCTTCAGGTAGTTCTCGTCCATATGGAACTGCTCGGCGAGCTTTTCCGTCACCGACATATAAGACATGGCGGGGAGCTGCGCCTTGTGCGCGTAGTCGTCCGGGATCGACGCAACATAGGGGCCGGCGGCGTCCGCCGGCGTGATCGTGTAATCGATGATCGGCAGGCCGCCTGAATAGGTCAGGCGCTGCATGATATCTTCGGAATTGTTCGGATCGAGCGTTTCGCCCGTCATTTCCTGCCAGGCGGCTATGGCCTTGTTGACGTTGTCGCCGAGATGCCCGTCGATCACGCCCGGAGAGATGCCCTCGCGATCAAGAAAGACCTGAAGGGCGGCGATTTCCGCCTGCGGCTTCTTGGTCACGGTAATGATCGGTTTCTGCGGATGCAGGGCCTCGATGGCTTGCTGGTCCGGCTCGATGGAGGCTTCTTGCGGGTAGTCGCTGTCGGCACCCGGCAACGGCTGGTCCTCCAGTGGCAGCCGGGTGATCGTGCCGCGATCGGGAACGGTGCCGGTCACGTCTCCCGGCTCGCCCGGCCGGTATTCGCGGAAATCGCGATAGCCGTAACCGTCCTGATAGCCCCCGGAATTGCGGGAGTTGCGATACCCGCCGGGTGCCGGCGGATAGTCGTCGGCGCGGGCGGGGCGGTAGGTCTCCTGGCGTATTTCGGTGGCGAGGACATTACCGTAGCGGTCGATAAATACGCGCCGCCCCATGCCGTCACGGCTGATGACGACATCCCCGCGATCTGGGACATAGTCCAGGATCGCACCATCGGGGGAAACGAGGATCGTTTCCGCCGGGTAACGATACCGGCTCTGCGCCTCTGCAAATGGAATGCCTTGGGCAGCTGTCAAAACGACGAGGCTGATGCCTGCAAAAAATAGCCGCTTCACTGTGTCACCGACTTCCTGGTTTCCTAATATATGTAAAATCGGGAACTCGCGTGTTCGTTCCCAGCCCGCACCCGTCGCCACAGACAAGGTAAATTTGACCGTAGTGTGGAAAAAGTGAATTCGTCATGAATGTCCCGTTAAAATCGTATCACGATCGGGTAGAACTTTTGACAAAACCGTGAAGGGAATGATTATGAAGGCGTTTTCCACTGCCAGAGGTCCGACGCTTTTCCTCGACGAGACATCCATGCTCGACATCGGGGGGTGCGTGATCGGCGATATCGATCTGTCTCCCGGCCGCGCCATTCCCGATGACGGCGATCCGCGAATCGACCATTCGCTGGAGGGTTTCCTCTTTACATGTGGACCCGACCATATTCGCCACCCCGAACCGATCGAAGGTGCGGCCGACGGACGGAAATATCCGCTCCACGGTTCCTTCTCTTCCCACCCTGCGGAGATAGTCTTCTGGGATAACCAGGGTGGCGATGCCGAATGCCGAGGCCGGGTGCGAGTCACCATGGCGACCGGCGAGCCCGCGTTGCTCGAACGCCACTGGAGGATCGACGGCGCCACGGGCGAAGTGACGCTTTCGGACAAGATCACAAATAGCGGCACGAAGGCTTTTGCCCCTGTGCACATGTATCACATGAATATTGGAGCATGGCTGCTCGACGATCATGTCCGCCTTAAAGGGAAAATGCTGGAGGGGGGAGGGTTTCCCTGGAGGTTCGGTGCAGACCCCGGAGGTGTCTTCTGCGTGCCTGCGAAAGACGGTGGCGAACAATGGGCAGAGATTGCCCTTGGACCCATAGCCGCAATCGGCGGCCTCACTCTCAAGGTCAAGTTCAAGACGGAGACGCTGCCGCACCTGCAGATCTGGCGGAACCAGAAGGCGCCGGCGCATGTCCTTGGCATAGAACCGGTTTCGCATCGCTGGGTAAGCCGATACGAGCTGGCGGAAAAGGGGGAGCTGGGGTTGCTGAAGCCGGGGGAAAGCATCGAGTATGGATTGCGCCTCAGCTTCGGCTGAGGCGCAGCCGTTCCGTGATTGACGCCTCCGCGGCACCGTCGTAATGCTTGCGCCTCATTGAAAACGGAGGGCTCAGCCTTGGATATCCGCCAGATCAACGACGAATATTCCGTCACCGGTCAGATCACCGTCGAAGAGCTCGATCAGATCAAGGCGATGGGCTTCAAATCCCTCGTTTGCCACCGTCCCGATGACGAAGAGCCTGGTCAACCGCGTTTTGCGGATATCGCGGCACGCGCCAAGGAGCTTGGTCTCGATATCCGCCACATTCCGGTCGGTCGTATGGGCGTCGATGCGGAGGGCGTCCGCGCCATGGTCGACGCGCTCGACGAATTCCCGCGCCCGATGCTCGGCTTCTGCCGGTCCGGCGCCCGTTCGACGGCAATCTACGAAAAGAGCCAGCATATCCGCGGCTGAGATTTCATCGTGTCTCGTGCCTGGAGCGCGAGACCTTCCCCAGCTCAAATTTCAGGAGTAGTTCCATGAGCATCAAGCGCATCGAGCCGGGCGCCCGCATGAGCGGCGCCGTGACCCACGGCAATACGGTCTATCTCGCCGGTCAGGTGGGAGAAGGCGAAAGCGTCACCGACCAGTGCAAATCGGCACTCGCAGAAGTCGATCGCCTGCTCGCTGCCGCCGGTAGCGACAAGTCCAAGATCCTGCAGACGATTATCTACCTGTCGGATATGGCTACCTTCGGCGAGATGAATGCCGTCTGGGAGGCCTGGATCGATCCGGCCAATCCGCCGGCCCGCGCCACTAGCGAAGCCAAGCTTGCCGCTCCGAAGTATAAAGTTGAATTCATCGTCACGGCCGCGATTTAATCGAGGAATCGGGATCGGCATAAGCCGGTCCCGATTCTTCTTCAGTGATTCAGGCTTCACCCGGGGTGAGGCCGAAGAAATAAAAGGCGGCCAGCGCAATCGCGATCAGGAAGATGACGACGACGAAGGTCGTCATTCCGCCGAGTGCCTTGCGTTTCGTATCCTTTGCCATAGCCCATCAACGACGGATCAAATGATCGGTTCCGGCAAGCCGCTATTGTAGCATTCGGACTAGGAGCCCTGGCGGATCTGGGTGAGCGTTCTGCTCGGTGTAATTGCTTCCGGATCGAGTTTCACTTCAATAATCGCCGGCTTGCCGCTGGCGCGGGCCCGCAAATAGGCGGGGCCGAACTCTTCGGTCTTCTCCACCAGTTCACCGTGACCGCCGAAGGCTTCGGCGTAAGCGACGAAGTCCGGATTGACGAGGTCGGTGGCGCTGACGCGGCCGGGATATTCGCGCTCCTGATGCATACGGATCGTGCCGTAGATGCCGTTGTTGACCAGCACCGTGATGATCGGCAGCCCATAACGGACGGCGGTGATGAACTCCTGTCCATGCATCATGAAGCAGCCGTCTCCCGCAAAGCAAACCACCTCACGCTCCGGAAAGAGCTGTTTTGCCGCGACCGCCGCCGGCAGGCCATAACCCATGGAGCCTGAGGTCGGGGCGGACTGGGTGTTGTATTTCCGGAAGCGGTGGAAGCGGTGCAGCCAGGTGGCGTAGTTGCCCGCGCCATTGGTAAAGATCGCGTCGTCCGGTACGTTCTTTTCGATCCACTGCATGATCGGACCCATCTTGACGGCACCCGGGCCGGCTTCCGGCGGCGTCGACCACTTGAGATAGGCGTCGTGCATCGCCGATTTCCGTTCGGCCCAGAGGGGCAAGGCCGGCGGTTCGAGGTCGTTGAGCGCCGCGACAAATTCCGTGGGAGCGGCACAGATCGCCAGGTCGGGGCGGTACATGCGGCCGAGTTCCTCCGGATCGGGGAAGATATGGACGAGCTTCTGCTTGGGATAGGGAATGTCGATCAGCGTGTAGCTGGAGGAGGGCATTTCCGACATGCGGCTGCCGAGCAGCACCAGCAGGTCCGATTCCCGGATTTCCTTGGCCAGTGCTGGATTGATGCCGATGCCGACATCGCCTGCATAAGAGGGGTGCAGGTGATCGAAGAGCATCTGGCGGCGGAAGGAGCAGCCGACCGGGATTTTGAAACGGCTGGCGAAAGCCTGGAAATCGGCCACCGCCTGTTCGCTCCAGCGGGTGCCGCCAAGGATGAACATCGGACGCTGAGCACTCTTCAGCATGGTTTCGAAGGCGGCGATCTGGCTTTTGCCCGGATGACTCTCGACCGGCATGTAAGCGCGGGCTTTCGGCGCCTCGACTTCCTCGACCAGCATGTCTTCCGGCAGCGTCAGCACCACCGGGCCGGGGCGGCCGGAGGTGGCGACGGCAAAAGCACGGGTGACGAATTCGGGAATGCGTCGGGCATCATCGATTTCGCCGACCCATTTGGCGAATTCGGTGAAGGCGCGGCGGTACTCGACCTCCTGGAAAGCCTCGCGCTCGCGCGCTTCGCGCTGAACCTGGCCGATGAACAGGATCATCGGGACTGAATCCTGCCTTGCGATGTGCAGGCCGGCGGAGGCATTGGTGGCGCCAGGGCCGCGGGTCACCATGCAGATGCCGGGCTCTCCCGTCAGCCGGCCCCAACTGTCGGCCATCATCGCCGCGCCGCCTTCCTGGCGGCATACGAGCACGTCGATGCCGCTGTCATAGAGCGCGTCGAGGACGGCGAGATAGCTTTCGCCCGGCACGCAGGAGACGCGTTTGACGCCGTTCGCCTTGAGCGCCTCGACGATAAGCTGGCCGCCGGTCTTCATTTCTGTTTCCCCCTTTTTTGCATTTCTTCCAGTTCGCCGAGGATCTCGGCTGTATGCTCCCCAAGTGCCGGGCTTGGACGGTGATAGGCGAGCGGCGTCTCGGACAATACAATCGGGCTGCGGACACCCGGGATGACCGTGCCGTCGGCTGCTTCGAGATCGATCCGAAGCCCGCGCGCCTTGATCTGTGGGTCGTCGAACATTTCCTGGATAGAATTGATCGGACCTGCCGGCACGGCATTCTCGCCGCAAGCGGCCAACAGATCCGCCTTTTTCCATTTACCCGTCTGCGCCAAAACCAGGCGCCGGACCTCGTCGCGGTTGGCGACGCGCGCCTTGTTGGTGGAGAAACGCTCGTCGTCGGCGACGGCTTCGATGGCGAGGATGCGGCAGAGGCGACGGAACTGGCCGTCGTTTCCAATGGCAAGGATGAGATGGCCATCCTCGGTCGGCACGACCTCGTAAGGAGAAATGTTGGGATGGGCGTTGCCCAACCGCTTCGGCGCCTTGCCCGAAACCAGGTAATTCATATTCTGGTTGGCGAGTACGCCGGCCTGCACGTCGAGCAGGGCCATGTCGATGAGCTGGCCTTCGCCGCTCCTCATGGCGTGGATCAGTGCTGCCTGGATTGCCGTCACGGCGTAGACGCCGGTAAAGATGTCGGCGATCGCGACACCTGCCTTCATCGGTTCGCCGTCCGGTGCGCCGGTGATCGACATGAAGCCCGACATGCCCTGGACGATGTAGTCGTAGCCCGCCAGGTTTGCATAAGGCCCATTCTGGCCGAACCCGGTAATCGAGCAATAGACCAGTTTCGGATTGATTTTCCGCAGGCTCTCGTAGTCGAGGCCATATTTCGCCAAGCCACCGAGCTTGAAGTTTTCGATCAGCACGTCCGCCGTCGCCGCGAGACGGCGGACGATGTCCTGGCCCTCCTCGCTCTTCAGGTCGACGGCAATCGAGCGCTTGCCGCGGTTTGTCGAATGATAATAGGCGGCGGAAAGGTTCTCGCCGTTCGTGCCTTCGACGAAGGGCGGTCCCCAGGCACGCGTATCGTCGCCGCCGTCGGGATTTTCGACCTTGATGACATCGGCGCCCATATCGGCCAGCATCTGGCCCGCCCAGGGGCCGGCGAGCACGCGGGCCAGTTCGATGACGCGTATACCGTCCAGCGGCGGCTTCTTTTTCGTCTCGGTCATGGGGTCACGGATGTCTTTGCTGTGCGGGTCACGGGTTTCGTGGAGGCGACCCGCCGTTCGCGCCAGATGATGTAGAGGCCGGAGCCGATGATGATGGAAATGCCGAGCCATTTCATAGGATCAGGAAAATCGCCGAAGACCAGCCAGCCGAACAGGGTGGCGGAGACGATCTCGAAATATTGCAGCGGCGCGATGACGGAGGCGGGCGCCGCCCGGTAGGCATAAACGGCCAGGATGCCGGAAAGTGCCGCGAAGGCGCCGACCCCGATCAGCCATGTGAGGGTTAGCCAATCCGGTATCGATGGCGCGAGGAAGGTGATGTCTGTCTGGGCGCCGACAAGCAGCAGGACGGCGGAGATTGGGATTCCCCAAAGCGCCATCTGGAACTGCATCGACCAGGGGTCCTCGCGATGCGAAAGAGCGCGGGTCATCAGGGCGAAGATCGCTATGCAGAAAGCGGTGACGATCGGCAGCATGGCAACGAAGCCGATTTCCTCGAAGCTCGGGCGAATGACGATCATTGCGCCGAGAAAGCCGATGGTGCAGGCAGTATAACGGCGCCAGCCGATAATCTCCTTGAGGAAGATACTGGACAGCACCGTCAGGATGATCGGCTCAACGAAGAAGATGGCGACCGCATCGGCCACCTCCATGACGGCGAGGGTTGCGACGAAGCAGATCATGGCTAGGGTGATCAGGCCGGCGCGGATGGCGTGGTAGCCACTGAGCCGCCAGGAGAATGTGCGCCAGGACCCATTCCAGAGGACGATCGGCAGCATAAAGAGTGCCTGGAAAACGAACCGGGCTGCGGTGATGAAGGTTGGCGAGGCGGCCTCGGTCGCGAGCTTGGAGAAGATGTCGATGAGCGGCGCGAGCAGCATTGCAAGGATCATCAGACCGAGGCCGTGAACGGTGCGGCTCTCGGGTATCGATCCGGCGAGGCTTCTGGGCTGCGAACTCATGTTCTTCCTATAGCGGGGGGAGGCATCGGAAGCACTTGATGAAATGTCATGAACTCATTCCAATTTCGCCATCGTCGGGAGGGGAAGCACGGCTTTTGCCCAGGCGGCGAATTCGGCGGCAGCGCGAACGCGGACCGTATCGTTCAGCGTCTCGTGGCGGGTCGCCGGCCAGATTTTCGTCGTGACGTTGGAAAGCCCGTTCTTCTTCAAATGCCCAGAGAGCCAGAGGACCTCGCGTCCCCTGTTGGTGGCCGGGTCCTCGGCTCCGCCGATCAGGTGAATCGGCAGATCCTTCCGCAGCCTGCCGATGAGCTTCGGAGCCCGAAAAGTCATTTCGAAGAGGTCGAGCCAGAGCGAGACGCTGGCATCGAAACCGCAAAGAGGATCGGCGATATAGGCATCGACGATCTCCCGATCGTGGCTCAGCCAGTCGAAGGCGGTTCGATGGCCGGGAATTGAACGGCCCCAGGCCTCGAAGGTCAGTTTGGGCAAGAGGCCGCTCGGCACGTCGGAGCCCTTGAGCGCTTTTTCCGTAAGAAGGATTGCCTGCGCCGCACGCCCGGCTATGCCGGGATTAAAATTCGAATTCCAGACAGCGACGGCATCATAACTATCGGGACGATCGACCGCTGCGTTGAGCGCGATCAGACCTCCCATGGAATGGCCGAAGAGCAGGACGGGCAAACCGGGATGATTTTGAGCCGCCATGTCGCGCATGGCTTTAACATCCTCCGAAACGAGCCGAACGCCGTCTCGTCTGCCGAAACGTCCGAGTGGCGCATCCGGTGCCGTCGTTTCTCCGTGGCCGCGATGATCGAACGCGTAGACATGAAAGCCGTGGCCGGCCATGGCTTCGGCAAATGGTCCGTAGCGCTTCGAGTGCTCGGCAAGGCCATGACAGATGAGGAGGATTGCCGTCACCGGCTCGGCGCCCGGCTGATGGTGATAGGCAAGGCTCGCTCCCGTGGCGCTTGCGAGCTGTCTGGTTTCGTCGAACATGCGGATCCTCCCGTCTGCCTCACCGTTTATGCGCGATTTTCCAGCTTGTGCATCGGTTTTTTCCGAAAAGTGCTTCACACTCTTCGGTTGGATGCACTACATAGCGGCAAAACAGATCCCCCTCCCGGAGCAGTTCATCCTATGGCACGTCAGTTCATTTATCACATGGCCGGCCTCAACAAGGCCTACGGCAACAAGAAGGTATTGGAAAACATCCATCTTTCTTTCTATCCGGATGCGAAGATCGGCATCCTCGGCCCGAACGGCGCTGGTAAATCCACTGTGCTGAAGATCATGGCCGGGCTCGACAAGGAATATACCGGCGAGGCTTGGCTCGCAGAGGGCGCGACGCTCGGTTATCTGCCGCAGGAGCCGCAACTCGATCCCTCCAAGGATGTCATGGGCAATGTGATGGAGGGCGTCGCCGACAAGAAGGCGATCCTCGACCGCTACAACGAGCTGATGATGAACTATTCCGACGAGACGGCGGAAGAGGGCGCCAAGCTGCAGGATATCATCGACAGCCAGAATCTGTGGGATCTCGAAAGTCAGGTCGAGATGGCCATGGATGCACTGCGCTGCCCGCCGGGCGATTCCCCCGTTGACAATCTGTCCGGCGGTGAAAAGCGCCGCGTGGCGCTCTGCAAGCTGCTGTTGTCCCAGCCGGACCTGCTGCTGCTCGACGAGCCGACCAACCACCTCGATGCCGAGACGATCGCCTGGCTGGAAAAACACCTGCGAGAATATCCGGGCTCGGTGCTGATGATCACCCACGACCGCTATTTCCTCGACAACGTCACGGGCTGGATTCTCGAACTCGATCGCGGCCGCGGCATTCCCTATGAGGGTAACTATACGGCCTATCTGCAGGCCAAGGCCAAGCGCATGGCGCAGGAAGGCCGCGAAGAGGCCTCCCGTCAGAAGGCGATCTCCCGCGAGCAGGAATGGATTTCCGCCAGCCCCAAGGCGCGCCAGGCGAAGTCGAAGGCGCGTATCCGCGCCTATGACGAACTGGTCGCAGCCGCCGAGGACCGCCGTCCCGGCGACGCGCAGATCATCATCCCGATCGGCGAGCGCCTCGGGCAGGTCGTGATCGAGGCCGAGAACATCTCGAAGAGCTATGGCGATCGCGTTCTCTTCGAAGGCCTGACCTTCAAGCTGCCGCCTGGCGGTATCGTCGGCGTCATCGGTCCGAACGGTGCGGGTAAAACGACACTCTTTCGCCTGATCACCGGCCAGGAAAAGCCGGATGAGGGCACCGTCCGCATCGGCGACACCGTACATCTCGGGTACGTTGACCAGAGCCGCGATTCGCTCGACGGCAACAAGACCGTCTGGGAGGAGATCTCAGGCGGCAACGACATTATCAAGCTCGGCAAGTACGACATGAACTCGCGGGCTTATTGCGGCGCGTTCAATTTCAAGGGTGGCGACCAGCAGCAGAAGGTCGGCAATCTCTCGGGCGGCCAGCGCAACCGCGTGCATCTCGCCAAGATGTTGAAGGCAGGTGGCAACGTGCTGCTACTCGACGAACCGACCAACGACCTCGACACGGAAACGCTGGCGGCCCTCGAAGACGCGCTCGAAAACTTTGCCGGATGCGCGGTTATCATCAGCCACGACCGCATGTTCCTCGACCGTCTGGCCACCCATATCCTGGCTTTCGAAGGGGACAGCCATGTCGAGTGGTTCGAAGGCAATTTCGAGGATTACGAGCAGGATAAGATTCGCCGGCTCGGAGCAGATTCGGTCAACCCTCGGCGCGTGACCTACAAGCGTCTGACGCGCTAATATTTTTTAGCGATTCCTAAGGAGAAGCTCCGGCGATCCCGGAGCTTTTTGCTGTTGTGCGCCCAGCATGGGCGCATTCTTGTGGGTGGAAGTCCCACCGTAAGCTGGTCATGGCGAGCGAAGTGAAGCGCAACTGCGGAAGGGCGACTGACCGTGGGGAGGAAGCGTGGATCGAACCTGCGGGCCGATGGACAAGAACCGGATATGAGGCGGTGCCGACCAGGGCGAGCGGGCAACATTCCGCGAAGCTCTTGTGACCAAGGGGCGGTGGCGTAA